>Ga0308160_10000084_pt1 | contig 270484 bp, 265 predicted proteins | sample PhyFR1_FD_201036 | JGI IMG/M metagenome (GOLD analysis project Ga0308160, IMG submission 201036) | Phyllosphere microbial communities from UC Gill Tract Community Farm, Albany, California, United States - DLSLF.R1 | ecosystem: Host-associated > Plants > Phyllosphere > Unclassified | place... | reverse complement strand
GGAGTGTTTTTTATTGCAGTTGTTTATTTATACGGTTTATTATTTGTAGCTTTTTCATAATAATCAGCTGAATATCCGTTCATTTAAATTGAATATATAATAATTGATGATAATGTATGGTCAGTATTTACAGGTTTTGAAACTGCGGATCGCATCAGCGGCTATAAATGAAGCAATGCCAGTAAGCTGAAATATCATTTGTAGTTGCTTCATTTTTCTTTACCGCAGCTATCTTTGAAAGCATTCTTTTTTTGATTAAATAATGATAAAAAAATAAGCTACCGGCAGGAGTAGCTTATTTTATATGATTCTGGATACTGATTAAAAAGTATCCCTGTAATTAAGATTTCCGGTAGCGCCCTGAGGAAGGAAAACCACTTTTCTTTTGATGCTTTTCGCTTTTTCCAGAGCTTTCATGGCTTTCTGTCTTTCCATTTCACGGTTGAAGTGCGAATTGATGTTTTCAGTTTGTGAAGATGCTTCCATAAGTAATATTTTTTAGTGTGTTAGCATCTACCAATCTAAAAGTATACCGTTTTTATAAATATTCTGCAGATGAGGTACCTGATGAAATATATTGCCGGAAAATGATCTTATTACCGAAAAAAAAAGCAGGGTTTAAAGTTCATGGCATAATAGTTGAATACTGTACTGCAACTATTAAAAAATAAACACACAAAGGGATCTGAAAATATTTCCCGGAGCAATTCGGGAATATTTTTGATTTTTTCTACACAAAACACCAACCACTATAAATATTAATACTTTTGATTATCCTCGGTCTGACTGGGGATTTTTTCATGTGCTTTAATTTGAATAACTTTACAGAAAATTACAGAATGGCTTATATCATAAAAACAACATTAGGTGGTTTAATCTACATTAAAGCGTCTTACGTTATGAATGTAAAAAAGCCGAATTCGCTGGAAGGCGCAAAAGTTTTAGGTCAGCCTCTGGTTATTAATGCCAACAACATCGCTTTCCTAAGCTTTAATGTCGAAGGTCATGTTACCTATTTTATGACCAACGGTTTTGAAGTGTCCGTAAAAGTAATGTATGAAGAGGCAGAAGAAGCGTTCAATTGTGCTCAGGCAAAGATGGAGCGGATCATAAAATAAAGGAGGTAAATAAAATGAAAAAGACGTTTCCGGAGAAACGTCTTTTTTTATGCTCTTGGCAAGCCTTTCTTCAGGGCGATTTCGGCTCTCTTGACGGCTACTTTCTCTTTCCAGTCCATGTATTTTTTCCTGAAATTCTTCTTCATAATATCGTCGAACTTACGCTGAACCGTAAGATTCCACAGGGAATGCGCTTTTACTGCCCATGATTTGTCCCATGCCCTCAGCGAGATGGAAAAGCTGCCGTCCAGGTATTTCATCCAGTGCCACCATCCGGTAGGCATAAACAGGGTATCGCCGTGTTCCAGGAAACATTCGATGCCCTCTACGCCGTCCAGTGCGGGGAATTTCGTAAAATCGGGATTTTCAATATCGTAATCCTCCAGGGCATAGGTGGCATAAGGAATCTGGTAAAGCCTTTCCCGCCATTTATAATCGAAAAGAAGGACGTGCTTTCTGCCGTTGAAGTGGGTGTGGAAGATATGGGCCAGGTCTATATCATAATGAAGGAAGGTAACCGAACCTTTCCCGCCGAAGAACATAGACGGATATTTGTCTAAAAACCCACCCATCAGTTCTTTGGGGGCAATGTAATCTTCAAGCAGCTTTTTGGCCTGTTTAATGGGATCAAAAAAGAAAATTCTGAGATCAGTAGGCTGCTTTTGGATGAGATCTATATAATCTGCAAATTTCATTTTGGCAGTCGGCGTGTTAATGGGAGCGGCCGGATCAGCTTTTGAGCTGTCGTACAAAGGAACTTCCACGTCACCTACGACCTCCTTCACATAGTCCATAGTCCATTTCTGGTACGCCGGCCATTTTTTTGCGATATTCTTAATGACTACAGGCTTTCTGGGCTTCAGGTATTTCTCAATGAAGTCCTCCTGCGTAATATCATCTACAATATCAATCGGTTTTAAATTAATTCCCATTTTTAAAATTTAATATTACAAAATTATTAAATAAATAGACATGTTAAGAGTTTTAAGCTCTTTTTAATCTATCATCCAAATTATTTTTACCTATTTAGACTAAATAAAAAAATATGGTACCCGAAAGGTAAGGTTCCGTTAAAAGTTTTTTCCAGCTTGTCGGGGCATACATTCGACAATAGAATTCAGAATGCTATGATGAATGATTTATCTCTAAAAATCTCTTTCTGTATAAATTTTTTTTACGGATTGAAAGAATAGAATTAAATCAGAAATCCGTTTCTGTTTTTAGAAGGAAAAAATTCAGGTTTACAACTCTGATTTGATGTGGATTATGCTTAATAAATGCATCATAATTTGCTGATTTTCTTATGCAAAGTTTTTCAAATTATCTTCATAGGTTTGTGGTATGACACAGATGAGAAATTCGCGAAATGTGCTATGGTGTCCTGCCAGAGCATGTATTTCTTAAAAGTCATTACGATGCATCATCCGGGGCGGTTTCTTATTCTAGACAAAGATGACCAGCCAGGGAAAAAATTATTATTAACCATTTAAAGCAATTTTTTATGAAAAAGAAAATTTTATTCTGCGCTATGATCGGGATTTCCGTAATGGCGTTTGCGAAAGTTCAGGCAGTCTGGACTTCTACTTGTGGGGTAAAGCATTATACGTCTTTTCCAGATAGCTGGACCTATAATCAAATGTCCAATACTATTGCAGCATTAAATCAAGCTGAATGTGGAACAACTCCAACTGTTACAATTCATCCTTAATCTTTTAGCGGAGTCTTTTGGCTCCGCTATTACAATATAATACTATGGAAAAGATTTACATATATATTATTTGCTTGTTCTCAACATTGTCTTTTGGTCAAAAAATTATCTTTGAACCAACAATGAGAGTAACTTATGCTGCAAGTCTTCAATTAGGAGAAAAATACAATCATAATCAAAAATTTATCTTGTTAGGAAATTCACAAGATTATTATTTTGCTGCAGCCCAAAACTATTTAAATGATACAGGACAATATGAAGTGAAAGGAATAGATACAAGATCAATTAGTGATTATTTTCAAGAGAGATTGATCAGATCTAATAATAAAACGACCGTTTTTATTACTATAATAGATTCTAAAGTAAGATATGAAGAAGGAGGAGTAATAAAATGGGTTTTATATAGTGATACAAAAATAATTAATGGAGTGAAATGCCAGATGGCTGCAACTAATAAATATGGCAGAAGATGGATAGCATACTTTTCTAAAGATTACCCTCAATCTTTAGGCCCTTATAAATTTAATGGATTACCAGGATTGATCTTTGAATTATATGATATAAGAGATGATTATCATTTTACATTAGAAAAAGTTGAAAAATATACAGATGCGTTTGCTTTTAATCTTAATGAATATAAAAATTATCCCAAGGATAAATACTTAAAAGCCAAATATAATCTTGAATTTACTTTGGCTGGCTATCCTGCAGATATGGATGAAGAGTTAAGAAAAGAATTACAAAATGCATATAATAAAAAAAGAATAATGTACAATAACCCTCTGGAATTAAAACCATTTGAATGAAGCATTTATTTACAATTGGATTTATTATATTTTTCTCAACTCTATTTTTCTCACAACTATTAAGGGAGAATTTATTGCTCATTATAAAGGAACAATGCAGTTGGGCGACAACAATGTAAAAAATGAAGATTTTACTTTTATTTTTGGTAATGAATCTTCTTACTTTGCGTCGAATACAAATTACCAGTTTGAAAATACCGGTGATTTTGGAATAGGCAGTTATTTTCCGGAGAGATTTTTATTTTTGAACAATACTTATTGTATTAGCGGGAAATATGTACAAACACTTATTTCCTACAATGAAAACATAAAATTTGATTGGAAAATACAGAATCAAAAAAAGTTGATTAATGGAGTTAACTGTCAATTAGCTACCGCTAAAAAATATGGGAGAAACTGGTCTGCTTATTTTGCCATCGAATATCCTTTTCCATTTGGGCCTGCGAAATTCGGAGGTTTACCCGGATTGATTTTTGAAGTTTCAGATAGTACCGGGCAGTATAAATTTGTAATTGAAGATCTGAAAAAAGAGAGTATAGTTTTAAAACTCAGTCTTATTAATTACAAAAAATTAAGTAAGCAGGATTATTTTAAAGCCCGAGAAAATTCAGAATTTTCCATAGCAAGCTTCCCTGGAATGCCGGTACAGCAGACAAAAGAATTTGAGAAAAAACTTGAGAAGCTCAAACAAATGAATAACAATCCTTTTGAACTTAAACCATTTGAATAAACGGAATGATCATTATTTACCTTTATTAAGGATAACTTTCTCCTTTTTTTTCAGATTTTTAACAAGTTCTTCCAACTGGGAACTGATGACTTTAGCCGCTTCCGGATCGTTAATATTGATAATAATGCTTTGCTGGACAGGTCCCGATCCATGTTCATCATTATTATAATTTTTCAGCATCAAGGTGTTTTTTTCTCCGTCATCAAAGAGTTCAGGAATGCTTACCTGAAAGATTTCAGCCAGTTTCGGAAGGTACTGCGATTTGATATCGGTCGATTCATTTTCCCAGCGGGTATAAGTATTTCGGTCCAGCCCCAACATATCAGCAATTTCCTGCTGGGAAAATTTGGTTGTACTTCTTAGTTTTCTAAGGTTGGTGCCTATTCCCATGGTGATATTCTTTTTATAAATGTATAGATTTAACCGGAAAATAAATAATTAAATCCCTGACAATTTCATTTTTACCTGAAATTGATCGGATCATTTTCAAAGCACAGAATTTTTTTCATCCGCTGTCTGAAAACAGATAAAAAAATAAAGTTTACCAATACAATAAATATAACTATGTTTGTAGTGATAAAAATAAACTTTAACTTTCCGCTTTGAATGCAATCTTTATAAGGGTGTAACAAAATGCCGAAACCATTAACTAATTATTCAAATAATAAATTATGAAAACGAAAATTTCTTTGTTTCTGATGATTTTTTTCTCTGTGATTGCTTTTGCACAGAAAACGGTTTCAGGGAAAATCACGGATGAAGACGGGGTTGGAATTCCCAGTGCCAGTGTAACGGTGGAAGAGCCGGGGAAGGATGCCATCCTTGCTTACGGGATTACCAACTCGAAAGGGGAATATAAAGTCACCTTCACTTCTATGGAGTCCAATGTGGACCTTAAAGTAAAAGCCTTCAACCAAAAGTCGGTGACGAGACAGATCAGCAACAGCGATCAGACCCTGAACTTTAAAATGGATTCGGAAGCAACGGAAATTAAAGAAGTGAAACTTAAAACCAAAATGGTCACGGCAAGAGGCGATACCATTTCTTACGATCTGAAAGCTTTCGACAGCAAAAGCGACAGGACCCTGGCTGATGTTCTGAAGAAAATGCCGGGAATTGAAGTGAATACGGACGGAACCATCCTTTACCAGGGAAATGCCATCAATAAATTTTACGTCAACGGGAAAGACTTGATGGAAGGGGGTTACGGAACGATCAACAACTCGCTTCCGAAAGATGCCGTACAGAAAGTGGAAGTGCTGGAAAACCACCAGCCGGTAAAGATTTTACAGGATAAAGTCCCTTCTGATCAGGCGGCCATCAACATCAAGCTTAAAAACTCCGTCACCATGACCGGAAGGGGAGAAGTAGGCGCAGGAGCCAGCCCATTGTTATGGAACATCAAGCTGACCCCGATGTTTTTCGGACAGAAAAGCCAGTGGGTGGTCAATTACAAAACCAATAATGTCGGCGAGCAGGTAGAAAATGAAGGAAATATCTTATCCTTCGGGAACAGGTTTGAAGGGAGAAGGATCAACGCTACCCAGAACGACTGGCTGAATGTGGAAAATGCTAGCGCCCCGAATCTTCCGGTAAAAAGATACCTGATGAACAGTGTGCATTATGTCTCTGCGAATTACCTGACCAACATCGATAAGAAAAAAGAATGGGAGCTGAAAGCCAATGCGAATTATACGAATAATGCAGTAGAAAGGGAGTCTTATACTCAACAGGAGTTTTTTGCATCAACCGATACCCCTGCATCAACGGTAACCCAAAATATCCGCAACAATTTCTATACGGATAAGGCAAAGGGAGAACTGATTTTCACTAAAAACGCAAAAAAAGGATTCTTTAAAAATACCACCAGCTTTTCTCAGTACTGGAATGCAGACCGGGGAATCGTCGACAGAACAGCCAACGGTAACGCTGTAAACCATGGTGACGAAGCGCTGGAATCGCCTACAACATCCTTCCAGAACTCATTGAGTACCATTGTTCCGTGGAAAGAAAAGATGGTAAACATTTTGTCATACATCAGCTATCAGACCGATAGACAGTCTCTGGAGGTTTCACCGGGATCTTACCTGGAAATTCCGGGATTTCTTCCTACCTCTGCAGATTTCGTAAGCCAGAATTTAAGGCTCAAAACCTTTGAAGCGAATCATTCTGCAAATATCGGTTTTTCTACAAAAGGATGGACGTTTACACCGGAAGTCGGATTTAATTTCAAATCCACGGATTTGGTTTCGAGTTTGTCAAATATTATAACCAATCCTTTTACCGGTCCGAATTCTACCCTGTCTTCACGTTACAGTAACGATTTAAGTTATACCACTGCAACACCTTATGGAAGCGTAGGCGTAAATTATAAGAGTGACTCCTGGATGCTATACGCAAACTTCCCGGTAAACTCCAATAATATTAAAGCCGGTGATCCTTTAAGACAGGTTTCAAAAGAAGTAAATAAAGTGACCTTTGAACCAAGTGTTTTTGCCCAATATAACTTTGCTTCTTTTTGGAAGGCTTCGGTAAATGCCAATGTTAATAATAATTTTGGGGAGATAAATACGGCCTATTCCGGATTCTTAATGACTTCACCAAACGGAATTAGTGCTATGGACCCCAATAATCCGATTCCTCAGAATAACAATAAATCGGCAGGGACGAGATTAGAATACAGAAATCCCCTGAATAATTTATTCTTTAATATTAATTACCGGTATTCGGATGCAAAAAGAAATCTGATTTCCAATCCGAGAATTGTTTCAGGGTATACGGTGATGCAGTATAGGGAACAGGACAATCACGTCTTAAATAACGGATATAATCTTGAAGTAGGAAAATATTTCCCGAAATTCAAAACAAATGCTTCCGTTAACTACAGTAATAATACGGTAAAATCTGATGCATTTTATAACAATGATTCGTATACCAATAAAAACAACAGCCAGTCGTTTGGCCTGAAGTTCAACAATACGTATTTCAGCTGGATGAGTATCGACTATAATGCCAGCTTCTCGAGAACAAAACAGACAAGTACCGGTCAGGTCATTTCAGATGCGGCCAGAACAGGATTTACCCATAACTTAGGCCTTTTCTTCTATCCGGTTGAAAACCATACCATCGGATTCAATTGGGATCAGGTGAATACCAATGCGCAAAATCAGAAATACCACAACGGATTCTATGATGTATCTTATCAGTTTACCTGGGCTAAGAAAAAAATCGACTTTGAACTGAAGTGGATGAATATCGCGAATAAAAGAGTATTCGAAACGTATGATATCAATCCTCAGAGTACTTCTTTTACCAGAATCCAGCTCCGCCCGAGCCAGGTGATGTTTACGGTAAAATTCAACTTTAAATAAACGGATTTTAATATATTTAAGAGGACTGTCCCAAAAGGGCAGTCTTTTTTTATTTATCCCTGAACTTATAAAGGGTTTTATCACATTTTCAGCAGATTGTTTTATAATAGCATACAACAGGATGAAACTCATCATTAATTATTCTGTAAATCAAATAAATACCCAGCCGGTAAAAATAAAAAATAAAAAAATCTGTAACAAAAACCGGAAAGCGTTAACTAATGCTATAAACAGTTTTATTAAAATGAAAAAGCTATTTTCAATATTCCTGATTGCCATTTTTGCATTGGCAAGTGCACAGAACAATGATTCAAAGGAAACGGCCAACCGTTTTTTCTATGAGCTTACCTTTAAGCCGAAGAAAGACTCTGCCAAAATAGAAAAGGTAATTACAATACTGGATATTACCGGAAAAAAATCAATATATCAGGACTATACCATGCCTGCACAGGACTCCATTATAAAAATTCAAATGGATGAAATGGAAAAGACAAAGTCCTTTAAAGATCTTTCCAAGCTGATCAGATGGCCTAAATTCTCTTATAAAATCATTAAGACTTATCCTGATATGAAAGTACAGTACGTGGATAGAATCAGCAGAAATCTTTTCTCTTATGATGATGTCATAAAGCTGAACTGGAGCATTTTACAGGACAAGCAAAAAATAGGAGAATATAATACCCAGAAGGCAACAACCGAGTTCGGAGGAAGAAAATGGACGGCTTGGTTTTCAACAGACATTCCTTTCCAGGACGGACCTTATAAATTTTATGGTTTGCCAGGATTAATTGTTAAAATTGAAGATTCGGAAAAAAATTATTCATGGCAATTGAGCGGAAACAAAAAAATAGAAGGGTATGACGAATTGTCGTATGCAGATAAGATCAATGCCAGAATGGGAATGATGAGTAATAGCATTACGCCTACCAGCAAAGAAAAATTTATCAAATCTTACGAAAGTTATAAAGCAGATCCTTTCGCAGAAACCCGCCCTTATATGACCTCGGAAAATATGAATCGTCCAATGCCGGGAACCAGTGGAACAGTAGGAGATTTTATGAAAAGAATGGAAAAGCAGGTTAAAGATTTCTTCGGATCAAACGATAACCCGATCGAAAAAACATCAGAATCCGGTAAAAAAAATAAATAGTATTTCACATTAACTAATTATATTTAAGTCAACCCAAATGTTTTAATGCATTTGGGTTGATTTTTTTTTTGAAAAATTTATATTAAGTGAATTTAATTAGTGTTTTTTGTATAAACTAAAAAAAATAGATATTTTTTGTAAATAATTTATAATATTTGGATTTTTGTTTTATTTTTTTATAGATTAGTAATACAAAATTTAAAAAAATATAATGAAAAAATTGTTATCATGTCATTATTAATGTCATCAGTTGTTGCTCTTGCAAAAACGGAAGAGCCAAAAATGGAAAAAGATTTGCCTAAAAAAGTTCTAATTGCAAAGAAGAATTTTAAAGATCAAAAAAATGTGGAGAAAATAACGTTAAAAGTTATTCGAGGTCCTTTTCAACAGTGTGTTTTAAATAACTCAATTAATTTATTCGCGATATATTATACTATGGGAATTCCTCTTAATGGAGAATATATACAGGCAGCAGCGACAGTACAATGCATGGCTGAATATGGTCTTTTACCGTAATTAATTTAATTTAATCATAAGCCAGAAAGTTACTTTCTGGCTTTTTTTGTTATTTAGATTAAATTTAAATAGCGTATATTTGCAGACACAAAAATCCTGGCTTTGAAAGATAGAGGTTTACATAAGTTGAGTGGTTTTCCCAAAAACAAGATGGGAAAGATACTGGGGTATGATAACGACAGCCTGAAAATGCCCAATAAAATCATCGAAATGGGGCTTCTTCCCGACACCGCTTTCCGGATTTTATACCAGGCACCTTTCAGCGGACCGATGTATGTGGAATTCGGGGACGAAAAAAGCCGTATTGCCCTTCGTGAAGAGGAAGGCAACTATATTATTGTTGAAGAATTGAATTGATGCAGGACAGTCAGAAAAAACAGGTGCTTTTAGTCGGAAACCCGAACGTAGGGAAGTCAACGGTTTTCAATGCTTTAAGCAACAAAAAGCAGAAAACCGGAAACTATGCAGGCGTTACCGTGGCCAGCCACTCCGGAACCTATACCTACAGAAACGAAGAGGTGGAAATCATCGATTTGCCGGGTTCTTACAGCATTTATCCCAGTTCTGAAGACGAAGCCATCTTTTCCAAATTCCTCATCGACGAACAGAAGAACTACGCCGGCGTTATTTATATTCTTGAAGCATTGAGCCTGAAAAGAGGGCTGCTGCTGTTTCAGCAGATCCAGGATCTGGGGATTCCGATGATTCTGGTGGTCAACCAGATCGACCAGGCGGAAAGAAGGGGGATTACGATTGATATTCTAAAGTTCTCCGAAGCTTTAGGAATAAAAATTATTCAGACCAATGCCAAGGAACAGATCGGCATTGATGACCTCAAAGAGGCCGTCCTTCACAATGAATTTGTAAAAACCGGCCGGATTTCCTTTGAAACTCCGGTTGAACATAAAGACTTTATTCAGAAATTAGTTTCTCACAAAGGCTTTGATAACGAATATAAAGCCTGGATGAGCCTTTCTTTAGGAACGGATCTGGGAAGGATCGAATCCATTGTCGGGCTGATGGAAGAGCCGGATTCCAAAAGCCTGGTACCGAAAAGGCTGCAGGTCCAGGAAACGGTAAGGAGGTATCAGGCGGTAGATAAGATTTTAGCGGATGTAATCTCTAAGAAGCCGCAGTTTAAAGAATTATTAACGGAAAAGTTAGATAAAGTCCTGGTTCATAAATTCTGGGGCTATGTGGTATTCCTGATGATTTTACTGGTCATTTTCCAAAGTGTATTCTTTCTGGCTGAATACCCGATGAACTGGATCGACACTTTCTTTTCATGGCTGGCCGCTTTTACTTCGGAACATTTGCCCGAAGGCCCGGTCAATTCTCTGATTTCCAACGGAATTGTGCCCGGTATTGGCGGAATTGTAGTTTTTGCGCCGCAGATCGGGATTCTTTTATATTTTCTGTATCTCCTTGAAGACTCCGGCTATATGGCGAGGGTGGTCTTCCTGATGGACCGTCTTCTGAGGCCGTTCGGATTAAACGGGAAAAGTATCGTTCCCCTGGTTTCAGGGACGGCGTGTGCCATTCCGGCAGTGATTTCCACCCGGAATATCGAAAACCTCAAGGAAAGGCTGCTGACCATTCTGGTGACGCCCTTTATGACGTGTTCGGCAAGGCTGCCGGTATACAGCATTATCATCGGGCTTATTATTTCAGACGGCTCTTTTCTGGGCATCAGATACAAAGCGCTGGTACTGATGGGCATGTACCTGCTGGGCTTCCTGGTCGCCCTGTTTTCGGCGGCGGCGCTTAAAAGATTTATTAAAAATAAAGGGAAAACCTATCTGGTGATGGATTTGCCCACTTATAAGAAACCGCTTTTTCTCTATGATCTGAAAATGGTTTTGGGCAAGGTCTGGGAATTTATTACCGGAGCAGGAAAAATTATTTTTATTGTGAGCATCATCATCTGGTTCCTGAGCTATTTCGGGCCGAAACAGCATCCGGATCAGTTTGTGGCGACCAATGTGGAACTGGATCATTCGTACCTCGCTAAAATGGGTAAAGGTATTGAGCCGGTTATTGCCCCGCTGGGCTACGACTGGAAGATGGGGGTGGGGATCCTTACCAGCTTTGTGGCCAGAGAAGTTTTCGTAGGCACCATGTCTACTTTATACAGCCTGGAAGACGATGCTCCCGAAGTAAAAGTAATCGATAAAATGAGACGGGACGTAAAGCCGGACGGCGAAAAAGTCTTCAGTTTTGCGACGGGCGTTTCCGTACTTTTGTTTTATGCATTTGCCATGCAGTGTGTTTCCACACTGGCAGTGGTCTACAGAGAAACCAAAAGCTGGAAATGGACCGGCCTGCAGGTAGCGATGATGACCGGTTTGGCCTACTTTGTGTCGATGATAGCTTATCAGATCTTAAAATAATGGATACTTCACTCATTTTACAATACATCATTGTTCTGCTTATCGTTGCATTCGCCTGTTATTCCTTATTCAGGATTCTCAGGAAGAATTTTGCACCGAAAAAATTCAGCTCCAAAAGAAACGGCTGCGATAAGGATTGCGGGTGTTCTTAGACCTATAAAAGAATATCATTTGCCACTTCAATAAATGTAATTTTCGCAGGTAAACTTAAAACATTAGTTTTGCAGGAAAATACTTTATGAAGAAAGTTCTCTTATATATTTTCTCTTTTATAATACCATTTCTATATGGACAGAAGAAAAAGTGCTATGATATTGACTGGAAAGAAATAAAATGTTCCGGATCGTATGAATACTACAGAATTCTTCCTGATGAAATGAGTAATGGACTTTATATGGTAAAAGATTACTATCGAAATGGAACCTTACAGATGGAAGGATCTTATTCCGATAATCATTATCTTCATAAGCAGGGAGAATTTAAATATTACTACGAAAATGGTAAAGTATCTTCATCTGAAAATTATACTGATAATAAGCTTTCAGGTGAATTCAAAAAATGGTATCCGACAGGACAGATCAAATATGAAGGAAATTATTCAGGACCGAATGGTGATCCGGAATACCGGAGTTTTTGGTTTGAAGATGGAAAGCAGTCTGTAAAAAACGGAAACGGATTTATTTCTCTTAAAAATGATAACGGCTCTTTTTCTGAAGGAAATCTCAAAGATGGCAAAGAAGATGGGTTGTGGAAAGGTTATATGAAGTTGCTGGATATTACCTATGAAGATAAATATACTAACGGCGTGTTTACAGAGGGCGTCAGCTACCGCGAAGGGAAAAAATATCCTTATACTGTAATTCAGGAAATCCCTTATCCTAAAAAGGGAGACAACGATTTAAGAAGCTTTGTTGCAAATCATTTTGATTTTCCCGGAAAAATTCAGAGAAAGTCTTATTCGGATGCTACGGAAATGATCATAACAATAGATGAATCGGGTAATATGTTTGATGTTACTACAGAAAACATCATTGATGAAAGAGTGAAAGAAAAGCTTGTAAAAGCAGTGAAAAAATATCCGGGTAAATTCAATATTCCTAAAATAAGAGGAATTTCCAGTAAGCAAAAGTTAAGGTTACCTATAATATTAGCAGTAGAATAAATAAAATAACATCATGTCATTAATAAAAAGTATTTCAGGGATCCGCGGAACGATTGGCGGAAAAGTAAACGATAACCTGACCCCACTGGATGTGGTGAAATTCGCTTCGGCATTCGGAACCTGGCTCCAGAACAATAAGAATAAAAAAGACCTGACGCTGGTGATTGGGAGGGATGCCCGGATTTCAGGACAGATGGTTTCCTCACTGGTTTCGGCAACCTTGCAGGGACTGGGGATCCGCGTGGTGGACCTGGGGCTTTCTACAACACCGACGGTTGAGATCATGGTTCCGGAACTGAAAGCGGACGGCGGAATTATCCTTACTGCTTCCCACAACCCGAAACAATGGAATGCACTGAAGCTTCTGAACGATAAAGGGGAATTCATCAGCGGCGAAGACGGAGCAGATGTACTGGCTCTGGCTGAAAGTGAAGACTTCAATTACGCAGAAGTGGATGACCTGGGACAATATGAAACCCGGGATGATGCTTTCGATATCCATATTCAGCAGATTTTAAATCTGCCGATGGTGGATGTGGAAGCCATTAAATCAAAGAAATTCAAAGTAGTGCTGGATGCCGTAAATTCTACGGGAGGAATTGCCATTCCGATGCTGTTGGATCAGCTGGGCTGTGAAACCGTAAAACTATACTGTGAGCCGACAGGCCATTTCCCACACAATCCGGAACCGCTGAAAGAACATCTGGGCGACATCTGTGAACTGGTAAAAAAGGAAGGTGCCGATTTCGGAATCGTTGTCGATCCGGATGTGGACCGGCTGGCTTTAATCGATGAGAAAGGCGAAATGTTCGGAGAGGAATATACCCTGGTGGCCGTAGCGGATTATCTGCTGAAACATAAAAACGGTGTGGCGGTTTCCAATCTTTCGTCAAGCCGTGCTTTACGGGATGTTGCCCGGGGACATCATTCGGAGTATTTTGCCAGTGCGGTGGGAGAGGTGAATGTAGTGACCCTGATGAAGGAAAAAAATGCCGTGATCGGTGGGGAAGGAAACGGAGGCATTATTTACCCGGATCTCCATTATGGAAGAGATTCATTGGTAGGGGTGGCTTTGTTTTTGACGCACCTGGCGAAAGAACATAAAACCGTTTCCGAACTGCGGGCAGGCTATCCGGGTTATTTCATGGGGAAAAAGAAGATTGAGCTTACCCCGGAAATCGATGTCGACGATATTTTATCTAAAATGGAAAAAGAATATCAGAATGAAGAAGTGTCTACCGTGGATGGGGTAAAAATAGATTTTGAAAACAACTGGGTACATCTCAGAAAATCCAATACCGAACCGATTATCAGAATTTATACGGAAGCCGGATCACAGGAAGAAGCGGATCAATTGGGAGACGATATCATCGCAAAGATCAGGAGCCTGATCGGATAGAATTAGTAAGAACGGGACTTTTTGTTCCGTTCTTTTTTTTAAATGATTTAAGATCCCGACGCTGACAAAATCTTTTAGTAATCAACCTTGATCAAAATGTTAAATTATTGATAATTCCGCTCTTTTTATCCACAATGATTGGATGATCATGTTCTTTTTACTATCTTTAAAATAGAAATTTACGAAAGGGAATGTCAAAAAAATTTCGCAACTTTGCATACCTTTTGAATATTAAATTTCAGAAGTAATATTAATTTAAAGAAGTTTATCGAGGTTTGTAAGCATATTCAGACATTGATTGACTAAGGATACAAGTATTGGAAGAATATTTTGGAAATGAACTTGTAAAGAAGTTCGAAGAAATGATGGATAACCATGATGAGTTCTACTTCGATACCGAAGAATTGGAAGACATCATTGTTTATTATCTGGAGCTCGGAGACTTTAATTATGCCGATGTAGCGGTGAATTACGGACTGAAGCTTCATCCCAATTCTTTGGATATCAAGATCAAGAAACTTGAAATCCTTCTGGAATGGGAAGATTATAATACTTCGAAAGCACTGATTGATGAGCTGAAGGGCTCTTCCATGGAGAACACCGATTTTCTGGTATGCTACGCGAAGTATTATTCGAATTTGGGAAACCCTAAAAAATCCATTGAAATTTGTAAAAAAGCCCTGGAGCTGAGGGAAGAGGAAAATTTCCTTCACAACTTTATTGCAGATGAATATGTGAATCTGGGAGACCCTTTTAACGCGCTTAAACACTACAAAAGAGCACTCAAGGAAGATCCTACGGATGAATATTCCCTGGAAAACTGCATGGTGTGTTTTGCGGACCTGAATAAGAGCGATGAGGCAATTGCCTTTCTGAACGAGTACCTGGATGAATTCGCCTATTCCGAGATCGCATGGTTCGAATACGGACAGTTTTATTTCAACAGGAAAAATTACGAAGAAGCCATCAAAGGGTATGATTACCTGCTGGCCATCAATTCCAGTTCGGTGGGGGTATATGCCAATAAGGCAGCCTGCTATGAAGCACTGGGGCAGTATAAAAAAGCAATTGAGATTTATGAGGAAATGCTTGAGCTGGAATACACCAAAGCATTTACCTTCTATAAAATCGGACTTTGCTACAAAGCCTTAAAGCAGCCGATTGTTGCTTTAAACGCCTTTCAGAAATCGCTGAGAGAAGATCCTCAGTTTTATCTGGCCATGATGGAGCAGTCATACATTTACGAAGAAATGGGAGGAATGACGGAAGCGCTGCATTTTGCAAAAGAAGCCACTCACCTCAACGAAAATAACCTGGATTATCAGAAGAGACTGGCCTTTTTATTCATCGATTCCGGAAAGTTTGAAGAAAGCCTTTCCTGCCTGAAAAAGCTGGTGGATGCAGAACCTGCGAGGTTCTACAACTGGTATGCCTATTCGGAAGTACTGATGCTTCTGGGAGAATATGAAGAAGCCGTAACACTTTTGAACAATGCTTTAAAAGCGCATCACCGGGCCGAATTGTATTATCAGCTGAGCAACTGCTACTTTAACCTGAAAGACCAGGAAAAAGGAATAGACTCGCTTCACCGGGCAGTGGAGCTGGATCCTTCTTTGGTAACGGATATGCAGAAGAAATATCCTTTCATCAGAGACGGGGTAAAAAAGGTGAAGGCTAAAGTAAAGAAGAGGAATTCATAAAAAAGGAAATTCAGTTTATACGTTTTTACTTATCCATTAGAATAATTAAATTTAAATATAAATCCTGCAGCGATGCAGGATTTTATTTTTGTATGATACTGGCTTTCGCCCTTAAAAAAATAAGTCCGGCAATAATGATTCCTGCACCGACAAACTGCACGGCGGAAAGTTTTTCGCCGTCCAGAACGCCCCAGATAATGGCTACGATCGGCATCAGCAGGGTAACGGTAGAAGCAAACAGAGGGGAAGAAACCTTTAACAGGCGGTAGTTCATCATCATGGCCAGCCCGGTTCCGAAAACGGATAACAGGCTTACGAACATGAGTCCGGTAAGGTGGTTTTCATCGAAGCTGAATGTTGAGAAAAATCCGGTAAGGATCAGTGCGATAAGCGAAGGAAGAAACAGCACAAAGGAAAATACGAAAGCCGATAACACGGTAGAAGAGACTTCCATCAGTCTGGATTTTACCGTTGTGGTACTTATGGCATAGCATAAAGTCGCCAGCAGCAGCAGGAGAATCGGGATCAGTTTAAACCGGGCTCCGTCACCCTCACCGCCGAAAGCCAGCAGGCATACACCGGTAAAGCTGATAAAGGTGCCGATCATCTGCCGTTGTGTCGTTTCAAATTTCCAGACCAGGGCACCCACAATAATGACAAAAATAGGCATCATGGAATTGATAATACCCGCAATGCTGCTGCTTAATTCCTTTTCAGCAATCGGAAACAGGAACATCGGAATAAAGTTTCCGGTAACCGCTGCCAGGATCAGCCATTTTAAATGTTTTTTAGGAAACAGTTTATATTTTGAGACCGCTACCGGCATCAGGATGATCCCGGCGATCAGAACCCTTAAAGCACCTACCTGATAAGGACTGAAATGGTCCAGTGATTTTTTGATCAGAATGAAGGACGAGCCCCAGATCAGGCTGAGTACGATCAGAAGCATCCACTTTTCTCTATCCGCGTTCATTGTTTTCGTGTAAAATTTTCAGAAATTCTTTTTTGGGAATCATCGTGGCGCCCAGGCTTTCCAGATGTTCCGTATGCGACTGGCAGTCGATAAGCCGGAGGCTGTCTTTATAGGTTTCCACGAAATAAATGAATCCTGCTTTGGAAGCATTGCTCACCTTTGAAAACATGCTTTCTCCGCAGAAGACCTTACCGATACGGATTCCGTAAAATCCGCCCACCAAGTTTCCTTCCTGCCATACTTCGACGCTTGTCGCCAGGCCATATTCGTGAAGTTGAATAAAGGTCTGCATCAGTTCATCCGAAAGCCAGGTTCCGTCCTGCCCGCGGCGGCTGATTTCCTGGCAGTTTCTGATCACTTCCCTGAACTGCCGGTTCTCCGAAAAGGTAAATACATTCCGGTTCATTATTTTCCGCATGGATCTGGAAACCTTCAGCCGGTCCGGAAACAGCACGAACCGGGGATCGGGACACCACCAGAGAATTTCTTCACCGGGGTTGTACCAGGGAAAAATGCCCAGCTGATAGGCAAACCATACCCGTTCTGCCGAAAGGTCTCCGCCGAGCGCAATGATGCCTTCGTGCCCGTCGTAGATCTCAGGATCCGGAAATGAAATTTCGTTTTCGTCTAATCGGAACATATTCGTGAAAAAAAATCCCGCTGAAAAGCAGGATTTATATAAAGGGTCATCTTTTAATTAGAAAGGAAGATCGTCATCGTCATCTCCTGCAAAAGGATTCTCGTTAGAAACCGGAGAAGCAGATTGAGAAGGGGCCGCCTGGGTAGGTTCTGAACCGTTATCGGAAACTTTCTCCACTCTCCATCCTGTAATCGAGTTGAAGTATTTCGTCTCGCCCTGCGGAGAAACCCATTCTCTCCCGCGGATGTTGATTCCTACTTTTACATTCTCTCCTTCTTTCAGGTTGTCCAATAAACTGATCTTGTCAGACAAAAATTCTATGTTTATCGGTTGGGGATACTGCTCCTGTGTCAGAATCACCATTTCTCTCTTTTGGAAACCGCTCGCAAAAGTCTGAGCATCAAATATTTTCTTTACCGTTCCTTGTAATTCCATATCATATTAATTAACGGTGTAAAAGTAATAAAATCAATCGTAATAAAGGGTATGCGGGAAAAAAAATGTAAAAATTTTAATTTTTTTTGCTGAAAAGTTTGTAGGTAAAGGAATTTATCCTATCTTTGCACCACTGAAAACGAAACAAGTTCTTTAAAAATACAACTTAAATAAAAACTGCGGATGTGGTGTAATTGGTAGCCACGCCAGACTTAGGATCTGGTGCCGTGAGGCGTGGGGGTTCGAGTCCCTTCATCCGCACAGTTTGCGAAAATAGCTCAGCTGGTAGAGCACAACCTTGCCAAGGTTGGGGTCGCGGGTTCGAATCCCGTTTTTCGCTCCACGCCTGCCCTGGTGGTGGAACTGGTAGACACGCAGGACTTAAAATCCTGTGCCTCTTTTGGCGTGCGGGTTCAAGTCCCGCCCGGGGTACAAAAAAACCTCCGTAATGATTCATTACGGAGGTTTTTTGTTTTTAGACGGTTGATGCCGTTCATTTTGTTGTTTTTATGTTAGCCTTCGCTGCTGCTTCCTTGTAAATATATGCCGGACCGGCTAAGCTTTTCTTGCGAAGAATCCACCATCATGTCTACAGATATTTTTCAGCAGAAGTCAGTCCATTCTTTTAATCTGCCTGGATCCGGTCTTATCAGACAACAATACTTCTTATCCAGAGTGGTGCGCAGGGTACGTAATATGGGGCAGCCGGGATAAGGTCAATTTTTTTTCGCTTACATTCAGGGACTTATTGTAACGGCTATACAAATTTATAATATCTGCTTCTGTTTTTCTTAAAAAAATCCTATATTTGTAACCTTAAAGCGGATGTGGTGTAATTGGTAGCCACGCCAGAATCAGGATCTGGTGCCGCAAGGCATGGGGGTTCGAGTCCCTTCATCCGCACAGGATCTATAAAACCTCTGTAACAGCGTTATAGAGGTTTTTTATTGAGGTAAGTGTTCCGCCTTACAGTAAATAATATTCTTTAAATTCAAACCATATCCCATAGGGTTCTCCGCAACTCTTGGCGCCATCCGGGCTGACTCCGAAAATTTAGCCATATTATGGGATCTGAAATTTTGAGTTTATCCCTATATCCCTTCATAACTTTACTGAAATTTCACATTTATTTGATTTAAAAAGATAAAATGGCGTAAGGTTTCCAAAAAAGGAAATAAATTTTTCACAGTTATTTGATATTTAAAAAGGGATATAAAATTTAAAAAATGCTCTGTGTTGCAATGAGAGGCTTATGTTTTAAAATTTAAAGTCTTATTTATTTCATTATAATGAGATATATAAAATTTGATTTTATTATTTAATATTAAAAATATTACTATTATTTCTTGCATATGTGAATTTTATCACATAGTTTAGCAGAATAAGATAAAATTAATAATCAACGAAAATGAAGAAGAACTTATCAATAATTTTCACTATTCTTTATATATTTATTAACGGACAGGCAAAAAGATTCTTTTATGAGTTTTCTTATAAGCCAGACAAAGACTCTTCAAGAGTAGAGAAAGAACTTACGATTCTGGACGTTACCAAACAAAAATCAATTTACAGGGATTATCTGTCGGTATCCCAGGATTCGATTATTGAAAGCAATATCGAAAAAATGAAAGCTACCGGGGTACAGATTGATCTGGCAAAACTGATCAAGAACCCTAAGTTTATGTATAAGGTTGAAAAAACCTATCCAGCTTACGACACTCATTTCACAGACCTTATTTTAAGCGATTTTATTACCTATCCGGAACTGCAGAAAATAAAATGGAAAATTACGGATGAAAAAGGCATCAGCTCTTTTGAAAAATATAAGATCCAGAAAGCTACTGCCACGATGTGGGGAAGGACCTGGACAGCCTGGTTTACTCCCGATATCCCTATCCAGGACGGGCCTTATAAGTTTTATGGTTTGCCCGGACTGATTGTAAAAGTAGAAGATGAAAACAAGAATTTTTCATGGCAGCTTGCAGGAATTAAGAATCTGCAAAAATATAATGAGCTGAGCCTTAATGAAAGACTGAAAAACAAGAAACCATTGTCAGTAGATAAAAACAAGTTTACCCAAATGTTTGCCGAATTCAAAACCAGCCCGCTGGCGCAGATTAGAAGCAAATATACTGCGGAACAGTTGAACGAGACGGAAGAAGGCGGCAAAACAATGGGCCAGAAGCTGAGGGATCAGGAAGAAACCATCAAGAAAATGATCGGAGCCAATAATCAATCGATAGAATTGGTCCAATAAAAATATAAAAGCGCTTTTATGAGAGATTTTGATATTTTGTAGCTCTAAAAAACAAAACATAAGGGAACTAACCCGAAAGAACAAATTAGAAAAATAACCATTAAAAATTATTAAAATGAAAAAACATTTAGCAGCAGCAGCATTAATCGTTGCGTTTTCAGCCGGTACATTTACCTTAGCCAGTGCTAATCCTAAAAACATCTCTACTGAAAAAGTTTCAGTTCAGGCTGTTTCAACTACAAAAGCAGCTCCTGCTCCGAAAAAAGAGTGGACGTTCGTTTCTTCGGAATATGTATATACCGGAACCACTTCTGCTACAGTTCAGGCACAATAATTATATCATAATTATTTAATCTATGAGGCTAATAAACATTAGCCTCTTTTTTATAATCCCATGAAAACACTAAAAACATTACTATTTGCCTTATTGCTTTTTCATATCTTTTCTTCTTTTGTGATCAATATTCAGATTGTCAAAACATGGAAAAGTTCTACTTATTCATCCCTGAACAGATATGGAAAAAGTATAATTGATGCTCTTGAATATTTCAATATTCCTGAAATCATACAGACCGGAATGAGGAATTACTCCTACTATACCGGAATTGAAAGGGGATACGAATATTATTCTCCTAATGCTGCAGATAAGAAAACTGAAATTCTCTTCAAACACAATGATATTCCTGTGGTATTGCCGGGCAAAACATTTGAATCGTCATTTAAAATAAAAAGCATATTTACCATACTTGGCGGTCAGCTGGAAAATGAAGGCTTCCGCAACCGGGTGATCCAATCCATGGCAGTAAGATTATTTACCCTTCATCCGGAGATCAGTCAGATGGATGTCGTAATTGAAAAGAAGAACTTTCCCTCCCTGGCTGAAATAAAACAGGGGAAGCCGATCAGAATAGAAGAGACAACAGTATATAATATTAAAAAAAACTGAGATGAATATAGCTGCAGCTAAACTGAATGCTTTCTTTTTCGGGTATGACAAAAATATAGAGAAAAAAAATCTGTTTATTACCGCTATTTCATTGTTTGGTCTATTAAACATACTGCTTATTTTACCTGATTTGTACAATATATACAGCAAAAGCGGAATAATCAATGTAGAAATCAATGATTTCCTGATCCGGAAAGATCAGATCCGGCTGGCATTGATTACCGATATCATAGAACAGGCCGGTATAAGATATGAATATGCGCTGGCCGGTATTATTGCCATCTATATCTGTTCATTTATATTTGTTCTTGCCAATTATTACAGACTGTTCTTTGCCATAGTGGTCGTTCTTATTCACAGTGCCCTGATAGCAAGCAGCTACTCTTTCTCTTACGGAGCCGATTACATGATAAGTTTCTCTCTTTTTGTGAATGTTCTCTTATGTATTGATTCAAAATACAACCGGATCGTTTATTCTTTTACCATAAGGCTGATACAATTGCAATTGTGCGTCATTTACTTTTTTTCCGGACTCGGTAAAGCAATGGGAAATAACTGGTATACGGGAGATGCCATTTGGTACCTGGTATCTACTTATACTGATGTAAATGTGCTGACTGCTTTTATTGCCACCACAGTACCCTTCGTTTTTCAGGTAATTTCGCTCAGCGTGGTGATTGCAGAATTATTTTATCCTTTCCTGATCTATAATAAAATAACAAAGAAAACGGCCCTGCTCTATATTATCATCACGCACCTCATTATTATTCTTATGATTAATCTTTATACCTTCGGAATTGTGATGATTATCCTTAATGTAATTGCCTTTCAGCCAAAAATAATAACAGAATCAAAATATTTAAAAAAACATGAGCCTATCACTGAATAATATTACTTACAAAATCAATAACAAAACAATACTGCAAAACATCAGCTTATCCCTCGATAAAGGAGTTTATGGTATCCTGGGGCTTAACGGAGCGGGTAAAACCACCTTGCTGAATGTAATATCCACCCTTACAAAACCCGAAAAAGGAAGCCTGCATTACAATAATGCCGATATTGTAAAAACCCCGCTTGTGATGAGGAAAGATCTGAGCTATATGCCACAGAATTTCGGGTTGATTCCGGATTTATCCGTCACGCAGAATCTCATGTATTTCGGAATGCTGAAAGGATTATCCTCAAAAACACTGAAGAAAAATATTCCGGGTGTCCTTGAATTTTTTAATATTCTCCATACAAAAGATGCTCCTGTTAAAAATCTTTCAGGCGGAACCCAGCAGAGGGTAGCCCTGGCACTTGCCCTGGTAAATGACCCGAAGGTTTTGATCCTTGATGAACCTACAAGTGCATTGGATCCTATCGAAAGGATTAATTTCTATGAACGGATTAAAGAGATGTCAGCGCATGCGATCGTACTGGTTTCATCACATAATATTTATGAGATTGAAAAATTTGTCGATCACATAATTATTCTTAAAAACGGACAAATCAGTTTTTCAGATACGGTAGACCGGTTGGTTCCGGAAGCCATGGCTGGCTTAGGGGAACCGGGCCGGAACACTACCCTTAATCTTGAAAAAGCATTTGAATATTTTGCAAAATAGATTTTATGAAAGCATTACCTTTAATATCTCTGTATAATCTGAGATTATTTTTCAAGCATACTTATTTTAAATATATTCTGGCGGTTATTATGATCCTGGGATTTTTTATGATTCCGAATCCTAAGTCAGACTATGTCACGTTTACGGTCGGGAATTATACCGGGACATCAAACCTGGTATGGATCAGTAATTTAACTCCTGTTTATATCAATGCCATATTCGCTTTGTTATCCCTTTTCATCAGTCAGAACCTTAAAAATAAGGAAATGGCTGACCACACGTATATCAATTTCAGGTTGTCTGTAAAGTCGAATTTTCAGTTGCTGATGTACAGGGTATTTTCGCTCTTTTTATACCTTACCCTGCTGGCATTTATCCTGGAAATCATCATTCTGTTTATTAATTATCAGAGTTATAATTTAGGATTGTATCTCATTCCTTTTTTATATTTCACCATTCCTTATCTGTTTTTTCTGTCAGCGGTATGTACGGTCATCGATTATCTGGTAGACCTGAAATTTTTAAAATATGTATTGTATTTCGGATTTATCATCTTTGTTTATAATACCAGCATCAGGCACCTGCTGGACATCACCGGTATCCAGGAACTGATGGATAATTTTTTACAAGTCAATGCCAAGAATAATGACTCGTTCATTTTAGGAAAAATAAAAAATAAGGAGGTGCAGTATATCCGTTTCCAGCATTTTATTACCCCTAAGAAATGGCTGGACAAATTATATCTCTTTCCTGTCGCATTTATTATCGTGCTGGGTGCTGCTCTTCTGTTTAAGAGATATGCAGGCATAAAAAATAAGGAGCAGAATCAGGCTCCTGCGAAAAGTGAAGCGAAACCGTTACCTGCAAAGCAAAACGTGTATCTTCCGCAGCACATGGTTTATTCTTTCAATCTTATTTCTTTACTGAAAGCAGAATTTTTTCTGCTGGGCCACTCCTTAAGCAGAAACCTGAGACTAACGGCTTTTGTGCTGTGGATCCTGGCATTTGTTGCCCAGGGCAATATAAGGATTCTTCTTGTAGCGGCGGTATTCATTACCATCCTTCCCCTCAACCAGAATTATCTTGCCGGGAAATATACCAATAACACGCTGTATGCCGAAAAAATTTCAGGATATCCTCCGGTACTTTTCGTATGGTCGAAATTTTTACTTTTTTTGGTGTATGTGGTTATCGTTATTCCTGTACTTGACTATTCTTCTCTGGAAGCCAGCCTGTTTATAATAACCAAGCTTCTGTTCCTGTTCCTGTTTCAGCTGGCTTATACCACCTTTGTAAAAGATTATCTGATGGTGGAAATCATTATGATTATCATCTTTTCAAGCTACTTTTCCGGAGTGCCGGTATATGAGATCTTTTAAATAATCAGGCCATATCATATAAAAGGATTAGATTGTTTCTGATCCTTTCTTTATTTTTGTACCATTATTCATTTCTCCATGAAAAAAATTGTCCTTATCGAAGACGAAACCGGTGTGGTGTCCTTTATCAAAAAAGGGCTGCAGGAGAACGGCTATGAAGTTTCCGTAGCTTTTGACGGCAAGACCGGGGTGCAGCTGGTGCAGTCGAATGATTTCGACCTGGTGATTCTGGATATCATGCTGCCGGAAATGAACGGGCTGGATGCCTGTAAGGAAATCCGTAAAACCAACCCGCATATTCCGATCCTGTTTCTGACGGCTCTGGGAACTTCGGAAAATATCGTTCTGGGCCTCGAAAGCGGAGGCGATGACTATCTGGTAAAACCCTTTAAGTTTATTGAGCTCGTAGCAAGAATAAAATCCCTTTTAAGAAGGAGCGGTAACGGAAATCCGGCTGAAATTGCCGGGCCCGAAGCGGATCATGAACATATATTCCAGTTTTCGGATCTCGTGCTCAACGATTACACCAAAAAAGTAACCCGGGCAGGAGAGGAGATCTCATTGACTTCAACCGAATACAAGTTGCTTCTGTATTTTTTAAACAATCCTGAAAAAGTGATTTCCCGGGCAGAAATTTTAGATTCGGTGTGGGGCGTAAATTATGAGCTGGGAACAAATGTAGTGGATGTCTATGTAAATTACCTGAGAAAAAAGCTGGACCATCAGGAAGATCATAAATTGATCCATACGGTAATAGGCATGGGATATGTTCTGAAAAAAGCATAATGATGTTCAACAGGGTAATAACGAATCAAACCAAAACGATGGTGCTCCTGATGCTGGTCTTTACCGCCATCATCTTATTGTTCAGCGGATTGGTGTATTTTTCGATTGTCAACTTTTCACATCAGCGGTTTTATGAGCTGCTGAAGATCCGTACCACCACCATTATCCAGATCGAAAAAGGAAAAGACGACCTGGACCTCCCGGAAAATTATATCCTGAACGGGCTGAATGATGAGGAGCTTCCCATGGAGCGGGATTATGTTTTTGCCATTCCTGCGGATTCCAACTTTCAGAAAATTTCCGGCGAAATCCATATTCCTTCTTATTTTTTTAAAAATGTTATTAAAAAAGGAGAATCCAATTACAACGATAAAGAGTTTTACTATATCGGGCAGACTTTCCGGCATGACGATAAAAATTATATCGCGATCGCTTCAGCCAAGAACCATTATGTAATCTATTATCTCGGTTTCCTGAAGCGGACCCTGGTCACCTGCATCGTGCTTTCGTTGTTCTTCAGCATGATCTTTTCATTTTATCTGTCTAAAACTTTATTTAAACCCATTTTAAAAATTACCGGAAAAGTACAGGAGATCAGTTCGGAAAATCTGCACCTGCGGCTCGAACCTCAGCCGGATAATAAAGAATTGAATGAGCTTGTGGACACTTTCAACGGAATGCTCAACCGTATTGAAACGTCCTTTGAAACCCAGAATCATCTTATCGGAAACGTATCGCATGAACTGCGGACCCCTTTAACGTCGATTATGGGAGAAGCGGATGTGGCACTCTCCATTTCGCGGACCAACGAAGAATACAAAGAAACCTTAGGGATTATCCTGAACGAAGCGGAAAAATTAGACAAGAAAATCAAGGCCCTGCTGATGATTGCCCAGACGGGCTTCGACGGGAAAATCCAGAAAGTGGATAAGATCCGCATCGACCAGCTGCTTTGGGATGTCATTGAAACCCTGCGGAAAATTGACTTCCGAAACAATATTTATCTGGACATCAGCATGCTGCCGGACAATCCCAGAAAGCTGAAAGTACAGGGCAATGAGCAGCTGCTGCACCTTGCAGTGACCAATATCATCCAGAACGGCTGTAAATATTCCGATTTCCAGCAGGTAAAGGTTTCACTGGGCGCCACCGATACGGATGTTTATATCATTGTGAAAGACCATGGAATCGGTATTCCTGAAGAGGAAATGAACAAAATTTACGATCCGTTTTTCCGGGCTTCCAATACCAATAATTATGAAGGTTATGGCATCGGACTTCCCCTGGCCAGAAATATTGTAAGAATACACCAGGGCGAACTGATCGTCAGTTCATATCAAAACCAGGGAACTACCGTGCAGCTGCGTTTCCCGAATTTTTATAATGCTCACCCTGAAGACAAAGAGAGTATTTAAAAGGTAGTGTTAAAATAGGAAGAGCCGGGTAATTTTTTTAGCGGGAAAAAACTTTCAGCCTCCAGCTTCCTCTTCCTGCTTCAGATTTTCTAATCCCATTTTAATCTCTTTAACCACATTCTAATTCCGTTCCAAAGAAACTCTAATTTGGTCGTCCTAGATTTGTAGTATCGAAAAAGATATACGAACCCAAATCTTAAAAATATGATCAGGACGATTTTAATAGCTACCGATTATTCTCTTGAATCTTTAAATATTTTAAAGAAAGTGATGAGAGAGAAAGATGCTGCGGAAGATCAGAACCAATACAACATTCTTTTGGTTTCCGGATATGATATGGGAGACTCCATCCGGGATCTTCTGTTCAATACGAAAAGTACGGTCTTTCATAAGCTGAGGCCGCAGGAATTTTGTGATGCCTACGGAATCATCAGGAATAAATATTCTCATCTCATCAGTAAAATAACCTGTGATATTTTCACCGGCAGTTTCCAGAGAACCTTCAACAATTATATAAAAGCGGGGAATATTCAGGAAGCTTATTATTCTCCGTCTATTAAAAGCAGGGGGCAGGGCAGATTTGATCTGATTCCTTATATCAAAAAATGCAGAGACCTGGAATCACGCGAAATTTCTCTTGAAATCACGGGGCGTCTTCCCGAAAAAGGAAGGCTGGCAGAGATCTTTGTCGAAGCTTAATTAAACGTTAAAAATTTTAAAAATGTTAAGGAATTACAGTAACAGCAGAACGTTGGGAGACAACATCAGATTGGGGACGCTGACTGCCTTTACAGCAGGGACTATAAATATTGCCTCCCTTCTGATATTTCTCTCATTTACCTCAAACGTAACAGGTCATTACGCTATTTTTGCAGCGGAAATCAGCAAGGGGAACTGGTCGCAGGTGGCCGTTGTGGGATTGTGGATTTTCCTGTTCTTTTTCGGGGGCTTTGTCTCAAACTTTATCGTGATCACCTTTAATAAAAAGAGCAAATATTTCGCCCATTCCATGCCGCTGGTCCTGGAAATCGCGTGTCTCCTGTTTGTAGGGATTTACGGGCAGTTTTACTACCGGAAAACACTCGAAGAAACGGAATTGCTGGTGGCGCTGATGCTGTTTGCCACCGGGCTGCAGAACGGGCTTACGGCAAGTATCTCCAATTTCTCGGTAAAAACCACCCATCTTACCGGTACCACCACCGACCTGGGAATCCTGTTTTCGATGTTTACCAAGAAAGAATTCAGGAAGAACGGTGAGCTGGTGGCAAGAGCAAAACTGCTGATGAGTATTATGGTGTCCTATGTTGCAGGGGCTGTTTTTTCGGGGCTGACCTATTATTACCTGGAATTCAGGGTATTTTACATCATCTGTTTATGCCTGCTGGTGGTTATCGGATACGATGCCTATAAAATTCATGTCAGACATTTCAATACCGGATACCGGTACAGTAAGATTTATAAAAAGCCGAACCTGATTGCTTCCCTGTATCATAAAGTTCACGGAGTTCCTGAAATTAATTTACCCGAAAGGCGCAAGAAAAGGAAGCTGGTCTTTGATGAATAAACAGGGATCAGATGACCGAAAGGCCGGAAGTTGTTGATAACATTTTTCCTGTTGATTGCCGAAACGGGATGCTCAAAAATGAAAGGTCAATAAAGAAATATAAATATCAGTATTAATTTTGTGTAAACTAGCTGTGAATCAATCCTCTGATTGTGTAATACAATCAGGGGATTGTGTTTTAAAAAAGTACCCGTAAACAGGGTTGTCGTGTGGAGAACCATGGATCCTGCATCTTGTTAAAATGTTGATAATTAAATTTTAATTCAGACCTTTATAGTTTTAATTCTTAATTTGAATGACTATTTTTGTAAGTTGATTTACGTTTTTTATGTCAGATATTATTCAGCTTTTACCGGATCATGTAGCCAACCAGATTGCGGCAGGAGAAGTCGTTCAGCGGCCTGCGTCCATTGTGAAAGAACTTTTGGAGAATGCGATTGATGCACAGGCCACGAAAATTGAGTTGATTATACGGGATGCGGGGAAAAATCTGATCCAGGTGGTCGATAACGGCAGGGGAATGTCTGAAACCGATGCACGGATGGCTTTCGAAAGGCATGCCACCTCAAAGATCCGGGGCACCGAGGATATTTTCAGAATCGCTACCAAAGGCTTCCGCGGAGAAGCTCTGGCTTCCATTGCGGCTGTCTCTCAGGTTGAGCTGCGGACGAAACAGCCGGAAGCAACCATCGGGACGAACATCTACATCGAAGGCGGAGTCTTCCAGTTTCAGGATCCGGTGCAGACGGCGGACGGATCCAACTTCCTGGTGAAGAATTTATTCTACAACGTCCCGGCCAGAAGAAAGTTCCTTAAAAACAACAATGTTGAATTCAGACACGTTATCGATGAATTCCAGCGGGTTGCCCTGGCGCATGAAAATCTGGAATTTTCTCTGTTTCATGATGACGATGCGGTCTTCAGGCTCAGGAAGGGAAGCCAGATGCAGCGTATTGTGGATATTTTCGGAAGGAAATTACAGCCGCAGCTGGTCCCGATAAAAGAAGATATCATCTGGTGCAGGCTTCACGGGTTTGTGGCAAAACCGGAAGGCGCAAAAAAAACGAGGGGGGAACAGTTTCTTTTCGTAAACGGAAGGTATTTTAGAAGTGCCTATTTCAATAAAGCAGTCCAGGAAGCCTTTGAAGGGCTGCTTCTGCCGGGCTATGCTCCTACCTTTTTTCTTTTTCTGGAACTTGATCCCGAGAAAATCGATGTGAATATCCATCCGCAGAAAACGGAAGTTAAATTTGAAGATGAACACCTGATTTTTGCCCTGCTCCGTTCTACCATCAAAAGATCGCTGGGGATCTACAATGTTTCACCGAGCCTGGATTTCGAAAGGGATCCCGAATTGGACAGTATGATGCAGAAAACATTCCCCAGCAAGAGCAACGGCGGTGGAAATACCGTCATCAAAATGCCGGAGATTATCGTAGACCGGGATTACAACCCTTTTCTGGAAGAACGTGAGATCACCCATGCGGAAATCCATAACCTGACGGAAATGTACCAGCAGAATATTTCAACGGCAGAGCCTTCAAAAATCAATTTGTTTGAGGATGAGGATTTCGATGAAGACCTGATGCGGCTGCCGAACGGCTACTGGCTTTTCAATAAAGGGGATAAAACCCTGATGCTGGATCTGGGAAGAATGCACAGGCTCTGGGTTTCGGCAAATACAAAACCCTCAAAGAGAGGGACTCCGAACAGCCATTCCCTGCTTTTCTCTCTGGAATACCATATGAATGAAATTGAGAAGTCGAAATACAATTCCATTAAAAAATACCTTCCGGAACTGGGCTTTGAAATGAGCATCGCGCATGAAAGCGTGCTGAGGATCGATGCCGTACCCGAAGGACTAAAGGAAACCCAGGTGATGAAATTCCTGGAAAACCTTTTTGATATCCTGGAGTACAAATCGGAAGAGGAGTTCATGCAGTATTACCAGAGCCAGCTGAATAAGATGCAGTCTAAATCCAGGTTCGATTTTATATACAAAAAAGATGCGGAACAGCTGATCCGGGATTTTACGGCCCTGGGCTTCCCGGAATTTTTACCGGATGGAAAAAGATGTTTTTTTGAGGTTCCGTTTAATGATTTTAAGAATAAATTTTAGAAAATGTTTAATACGATACCTCCCATTACCAGGAATATAATTATCATAAATATTATTGTTTATGTAATATCCAATTTTCTTTTTCCACAATTATACAATACCTTATCTGCATTTTACCCATTTTCTCCGAATTTTAAAACCTGGCAGATTATTACCCATATGTTTATGCATGCCCAGATAGGAGATGGTATTGGCATCATGCATATCTTATTTAACATGTTCACTTTATTCAGCTTTGGGCCCATACTGGAACAGAGCTTGGGCGAGAAAAGATATCTTATCCTGTATTTTGTAAGTGGTTTAGGTGCTTTCTTCTTATTTAATCTGTGGAATTTTATTGAGATACAGCAAATTATATCCGGGCTTGAAGGATTAGGATTAAATCCCGCTGAAATTTATGCTAAATCAGCCATTGATTATTCGGGAGACCTTAAAATCAGTGCAACAAGTGCAGAAGGACAAGCTTTATCGCAACAACTTTATATAGCACTACGGACTCCTATGCTGGGTGCTTCCGGAGCGATATTCGGAGTTATAGCAGCTTTTGCCACACTGTATCCGGAAGCAAAAATTGCCATTATGTTTATTCCAATTCCGGTAAAGGTAAAATATGTTTTACCCGTTGTTGTTATCGGCTCTATATATCTGGGGATTTCCGGAGATGGAGGCGGAGTTGCGCATCTGGCGCATGTCGGGGGAGCAATCGTTGGCTTTATCCTGGCAAAAATATGGAAGCGGCGTTTATACCGATTTAATTAAAACCTTGTGAAAGTTATCCGCCTTGTTCTTTTCGTACTTCATGTGATGATATTCCTGCTTTTGACGGGAGTACTCCTCAATGATTATGTTTCACCGAAAGTCTTTCCATGGTTGAATCTGCTGTCCCTGGCTTTTCCGGTACTTATTTCCGGCTATATAGCCCTTACCGTTTTCTGGATCATCAGCTGGAAAAAAAGAGCTTTCGTATTCTTTTTTTTAGGGCTGCTGTTCTTCAATCCGGTATTAAGATGGGTGAATTATTCTTCTTTAAAAAGTGAAGTGCCTGATCTTAAGGTAATTTCTTACAATACAAGATCAGGTGGAAATGCAAGGGGTGAGGTGGAAAATTATTTAAAAAATTCCGGTGCAGATCTTATTCTTCTGCAGGAAGATTTCGGAACGGCATATGTATCGTCGGGATATAGCATGGCTGCTAAACATGATCTGACCATTTTATCAAAGTATAAAATAATTAGTATGCAGTCTATAGGTCAGAACAATAAAGAGATTATTAAGCCTGCTTTACAGGCCGATATTGAAATCAAAGGAAAAACTTACCGGTTAATCAACGTTCATCTCGAGTCTTTCAAGTTTGAAAAAAGCATGATCAAACTCAACGGAAGCAATGAAGAAGATAAGGAAAAAATAAAGGATATCATCAAAAGGTTGATTCCAGCTTTTAAGATACACCAGGAACAGGTGGGTATGATCAGAAAAGCGGTGGAAAACTCACCCTATCCGGTGATTCTCACCGGCGACTTTAATTCAGTCCCGAATTCATATGAATATTATCGTCTTTCGGAAGGATTGCGGGATGCTTTCGTAGAAGCAGGGCGGGGAAGTGCTACCAGCTTTCACGATTATAAATTCCCGATCCGGATTGATTATATTTTTACTTCAGAATCAATTAAGGCACTGAGTTACCAAGTAGACCGTTCAATGAAGGCATCGGATCACTTTCCTGTGGTTGCGACGTTCAGGCTCGAAAACTGATCATAAAAACCGTTAAAGTTTTGGCCATGGTAAGATTTTTGCTGAAATTGCCACGGTACCCTATACTGTTTTCATGAAACTGAGCCAGATATTGTTATTTATCCATATTGCCGTTGCTGTTTTGCTGCTGTGTACCTTAGGGAACGCATGGGTACCCCCCAATCTATTAAGTACCCTTAATCTTCTGTCTCTTGGGTTTCCTTATTTAATTTCCCTGTATCTTATCTTTACCCTGTTTTGGATCATCAGAAGAAAGAAATTCGCCATTGCCTTTGTGCTGGGACTGTTTTTATTTTACAATCCCATCAGAAGATGGATTAACTTCACGCCAAAAACCAATAATGTAAAATCAGTAAGAGACATCAAAGTCATTACTTTTAATGTAAAATACGGAGAATCGGGATGGGATAAAGTAAAGAAGTATATTATGGATCAGGATGCCGATATTATTCTGGTGCAGGAAAAGGATACCAACCACGCCCTGAAACAGGATATGGTGAAATATCCTTCGGTTATTCTGAAGACCAAACATAAAATCGTAAGACAGGAAGAGCTGATTACCGATAAATCAAGAGGCAATTCTTTTTATGCCGACGTAGACATCAACGGAAAAATAATCCGGATCATTAATGTATATCTTGAACCTTTCCGCTTACAGAAATCCATGCTGAAATTTGACGGTCTCGGGAAGGAAGGCAATAAAATCAATACCCTTCTGTCGCACATGACGCCCACCTTCAGGGCGCATGAAAATCAGATTAAAAAAATCAGGAAGGCCGTCGATCTTTCACCCTATCCGGTGATCCTGGCAGGCGACTTCAATTCCGTCCCGAATTCCTATGAATATTACAATCTGGGGAAAGACCTTCAGGATGCTTTTTTAGTGGCGGGAAATGGCAATTCCTCGAGTTTTCACGATTATAAGGTACCGCTGAGAATCGATTATATTTTCAGCTCAAAATCCATTATTCCTTTAAGCTATAAAGTAGACAATTCCGTGCAATTGTCGGATCACTATCCCGTAATTGCGGAATTTCTGTTAAATTAGTTCCCATGAAAAATTTATTTTTTGCCGCATTTGTTTTTTCTGCTGTTGCCCTATCCTGTTCCAAAAAAGAACCGGCGGACCTGTATCCGGCAGATTCTCCAAAAGCGGATTATGATACCACAGCAATCGACTCCTTTTCCAATGGGGCAACTTCCGTTGATGTAGTCCGCGAGATCAGGATGTCTTCCCGTAAATACCAGGACTCCGTGAAGGAAGCCCTGAAAGCCCAGGAGCAGGAAAAGAAACTTAAAGAAGAAGTGGAAAAAGAGAACAGGAAAATGGCAGAAGAAAAGAAAGCGGAGGAAAAGAAGGCTAAGACGGCCGAAACTCCTCCTGCCGGTGATACGAAAACGCCATAATACAGATACACGGAATACATTTTAAAAATTTCAATACATATGAAAAAAAACATTTTATCAGGGCTGATGATCGCCGCAGTGGTGGTATCCTGTACGAAATCAACATCTAAAACAGAACAGGTGGAAAATGCAGACGGAACGGTAACCACCACCACCACTACCGAAACGGGGTTGGGCGTAGATACGGCAAAGATTAATCAGACAAGGGCGAATGCCAAGGCAAGGCTCGATGAAGCCGGAAACAAAATCGACAATGCTGCAGAAGATGCAAAAAGTAAAATCGACGCTACGGCAGATAAGGCGAAAGCAGACCTTCATCAGGCAGGCGAGGATGTAAAGGATGCGGCAGCCAAGGGTGCTTCAAAAGTAGAGGAAGGGGCCCGGAAGCTGAAAGAGGATCTGAAAAAGTAAGGGTAAAAAAACCGCAGCGAAAGCTGCGGTTTTTTTACCGGTTCAGTTCCAGCAAAGGATCGATGTATTCGCGGTCATTGCTCAGCCGCGGAACTTTATTCTGCCCGCCCAGCTTTCCTTTGGATTCCAGCCAACAGTAGAAAAGATTAGGTTTGGCGATATGGACAATCGGCCTCTTCAGGGTAATATTGTTATAGCGCTTGGCTTCATAGTCCGAATTGATGGATTTCAGGTGGCTGTCGAAAATATCTGTAAAACGGTCCAGGTCATCCGGTTGCTTACAGAATTCGAAAATCCATTCGTGGGCGCCGCTTTCATTTTCCCTCATAAAAACGGGAGCTCCCGTGAAGTCGGAAACGGCAGCGTTGGTTTCTTCACAGGCTTTGGTAAGCGCAGATTCCACATTGGTGATCATCAGCTCTTCGCCGAAGGCATTGATGTAATGCTTTGTCCGTCCCGTAATTTTGATTCTGAACGGATTGGTTGAAGTAAAGACCACCGTATCGCCGATCAGGTATCTCCAAAGGCCGCCGTTGGTGGTGATCACCATGGCATAATTCTTTCCTGTTTCTACTTCTTCAAGGCTTACCACTTTAGGGTCTGAAGAATGGAACTGATCCATCGGGATGAATTCGTAGAAGATGCCGTAATCGAGCATCAGCAGCATTTCGTCACTGTTGGACCGGTCCTGGATCCCGAAGAACCCTTCGGACGCATTATAGATTTCGTAATAATTGATGTTTTTACCGATAATCTGCCTATATTGTTCGCGGTAGGGTTTAAAGCTGATGCCACCGTGAAAAAATACTTCCAGGTTGGGCCACAGCTCAGCTATATTATTGAATTCGGTTTCCTTCAATACCCGTTGCAGCAGCACCATCATCCAGCTCGGAACGCCCAAAATGCTTCCCACATCCTGATTTTTTACTTCGGAGGTAATGGCTTTGAGCTTGCTTTCCCACTCTCCCATCAGGGAAACCTTCTTACTGGGCGTGGTGGTAACTTCCACCCAAAACGGAAGATTGTCGATCAGGATAGCCGATAAATCGCCGAATTTGGTATTGAAATCGGCATAGAGTTCGGAGCTTCCCCCCAGACGCAGGTTTTTGTAATTAAACAGCTGATTTTCAGGATGGTTATTGGCGTAAATGGAAACCATATCCTTTCCGGCTTTCATGTGGCAGTATTCCAGGCTCTCGGCCGAGATCGGGATAAACTTGCTTTTGGCATTGGTTGTTCCGGAGGATTTGGCGAAATGCTTGATGTAGCCGGGCCAGCTGACGTCCTTCTGTCCCTGTCTTGCTTTCTCAATATAAGGCTCCATTTCTTCGTAGGTCACGATCGGGACTTTATTTTTAAAGTCCTGATAACTCGAGATGGAATTAAAACCATATTTCCTGCCGTACTCCGTATCTTCGGCGTGGAACAGCTGGGAAAATAGGATACCTTTCTGGGTTTCAATGGGGTGGTTCATGAAATTCTGAATCTGATCGATCCGCTGACGGATAAACCAGTTGACCACCGTGTTGAAAAGTGCTTTCGTTGCCATTCCAACAAATATAATGATAATTGGATTTTCCAGGAATTTTTTCCGGATGAAAAATGTAAATTTTCAAGTGTTTTTCCATACATTTTCATCGGAATCGGATGCTAACGCGGAAAAGGGAGAAGGATAAATACTTATTAATGTAAAAACTGATGCTTGGATTGCCGGAAATACAAAAACCGCTGCAGATTTTGCAGCGGATTCGTATTTACTTATTGCTTTGTAAAAACAGCATCATATGGAAGTGGCTCCGGTCTTTGAGCGGGCGGATAATTGTAGTAAAAACAATCCGGTTCAAGCCAGTTTTCATCTTCTCCATAATGCCATTTTAATTGTGTTTTAGTAGAATCTGTAAAATTAATTATTATAGTACCGGATCGCATACATAAATCCCTATCCACATATCCTAAAATATATTTTTCTTCTCCATTTTTAAAATTAATACCAATAATCTTCACATCATCTCCTGTTAGATTCGTATTATCAAATAATAAATTTCCTGAAGCATCCAAAACTTTGAAATTAATAATAAGATAATCCAAATATGAATATAAACCAGATCTATATTTATTTATCACTTTAGATATATTTAAATAAATAGTTTTATTATTCCAGGTTGTTTTCCATGTTCCTGTATAATCATTTAGTTCATTATTTGTATCCTTCAAATATGAATTATCAGGAATATCAGTGTATGTTCTCAGCGGATAGATTTGAGATTTACAGCTCACTGTAAATAATATAAGCAGTATTAAAATAATATTTTTCATGAATGTGTTCGGAGATTAAAACGATCCCTAATGTACCTAGAGATAGTTTTTTGAATTTATTTACTGTTTTATAAAAATAGCATCATATGGAAGTGGCTCCGGTCTTTGAGCAGGCGGATAATTGTAGTAGAAGCAATTGGGTTCAAGCCAGTTTTCATCTTCTCCATAATGCCATTTTAATTGTGTTTTAGTAGAATCTGTAAAATTAATTATTATAGTACCGGATCGCATGCACAAATCACGATCTACATAACTCAAAAAATATTTGTTTTCTCCACTTTTAAAATTCACTCCTTCAATTTTTACTTTATCATTTGGGAGAGTCGTATTATCGTATAGAATAGCACCTGTCATATCAGTTACTTTAAATTTAATAATGAGATAATCCATATAAGTATACAGTGTGTATTTATTTATTTCTTTCGATATATATATATCGTTTTATTATTCCAGATTGCCTTCCATGTTCCTATATAATCATTAAGCTCATTATCGATATCTTTTAAATAAGAATTATCAGGAACATCGGTATAAGTTCTTAGCGGATAAGTCTGAGATTTACAGCTGAATGTAAATAATATAAGCAGTATTAAAATAATATTTTTCATTACTGCTTTACTAAGATAATATTATTAGGCAATGGTTGTGGCACATCTGCCGGAGCCCAATCATGATAGAAACAGTCTTTATTGATCCAGTTTTCGCTTTGCATATATTTCCATTGCAGTTGTGTTTTACTGCTATCTGTGAAATTGATAAGGATAGTTCCAGATCTACCACATAAATCTTTATCAGAATATACTAAACTGTATTTGTCATCTTGTTTTCTAAACCTCATACCTTCTATCTTTACATCATCATCAGGCAGACTAGTATTATCAAATAATATACTTCCACTCAGATTTGTTACTTTAAATCGGGCTATTAAAACATCTCTATATTCCTTTAAATAGGATTCATACTTATGTTCAATTTTTTCAATGTATATATACATGATTTTCCCATTCCATTCTCCCTTCCAAATTCCTTTATAATATTGAAATTCATTATTTGTATCTTTTAAGTAAGAATTTTCTGGTCTTTCAAAATAACTTCTTAATGGATATGTTTGTGCTTTGCAGCTAATTGAAACAATCATTATTAGCAGTAAAAATATATTTTTCATATGTAATATTTTTTATATTGGACAAGGGGTTTCTTTTACAGTTTTACTTGCAGGGTTATATTCTATTTTTATTCTGGAAGTAGCAGTCACTCTGTATACCTCAAGTCCCGGTTTATTGATTTTTTCTTTCATAAATTTAGTAAAAACTTTTTCTAGGTCTGTTTGATTTACAGTATTCTTATCCATATATAAATCTTCAAATGCTTTTGTGTAATCGCTGTTAAGTGTTTTCCATTGATCATAATTAATCGATCCCGGATAATTTGTTCCGTTATACATCAACATGTAATTTCCATTCTCTGTTGCAACGAATGAATATGCATTTCCATAACTTCCCGTATACTGCATTGCTTCCCGTATAAGTATATTTACAAATGTTTGGATGTCTGTTGGTGATGGAGCTTTTACAGGAGTTCCACCATTGCAGCTTTCATTATTATGGGTGTGCATCAAACCAGCCATTCCTTCTTCAAAGCTTGGTATATTACCATCTGTAGCGCAAGCCGGTAAATCAATATCTACAAACGCGGGAGGAGTGTTGGTTCCCGCCGTCGGATATCGCATATAAACTGCCAATTCATGATTTAAGTTAAAAACATTTTCAGTGCTAGGAGTTTTCTTTGTAAGCTTATCATATTTATCTATAAATGATTGCTGCAAAAAAAGATCTGCAATTTTTGCGCACGGCGTATTGAGATTGGGTATTCCTCCGCTGCCGTGCGGGCTGTACGGTCCGGTAGTAACGGGGCTTGTTCCCGGACCATTTCCCGGGGTAGCCCCGCCGCCGCCACAATCCGTGGGCAGCAGGGTATATTGTATGATGTAAAATCCTTCATCCGCAGGCGTACATTCCGTATGCCCCGGCGTACCGCATAAGCATGCCGGGTCTCCGGTTTCGTGATGTGCATTGCTGCTGCAGACGCCGGGTACCCAGATGTACTCCTGAAAAGGAACCTGGGGGCAATACATGGCTTTCTGCGCAGAAGGACGATCAGGGATCTGTCCAAGGTATTCCATCCGGATGTGCTTCGGGACTTCGGTATTTCCGATGCGGCTCTGATTATTTACAATAGCACTGTCATAGCGGATAAGGTAAGCATCGAAAATGCCTCCGTCCTGCTCGTTTAAAACATAGTTTTCAAGATACCCTGATTTTTCGGTCTTTTCTAACGCAAACGTATAGGTTTTTTTCCCGTCCCGGTGTTCGGAGACATATACATATTCCGCATCGACCGAGAAGTCATTGATGATGAAAGTTTTTGCCTGTTACTGCCGGGTATTGTTTTTTTCAGGGTTTAATTTCAGATTCCCGGATAGATTGGGGGACTCGTTTTTAAAATCCGTGTACCGCAGCTGCCAGACAGAATTCTGACCTGGGTTTTGAAAAGTCTCCTGTCCGGTTTGAAGAAGCTCACTTGTACAGGAGAACAGTGTAGGCACAAGATTTATCATCAGGAAATGATAAGAAAATTTGGTTTTCATCGGCTGGTTTAAGTAGTTTAATTTCAAAATTTGTTATACAAGTGTAACCTCATATTGTTTTTACAAATATAAAATAAAATGGTTAGTTTGGGTTATGCATTTACAAAAAAACAATATTTTATTTATATATAAAAAAACCGCTGCAAAATTGGCAGCGGTTTCTGTATTTAAAGTTTTATTCTTAGCAGTACTCATCGTAAGCCGCCTGAAGGTTGGCCGCAATGGCACCTGCAGGATTTCCTTCGATGTGGTGTCTTTCCAGCATATGCACCAGTTCCCCGTCTTTGAAAAGGGCTACACAGGGTGAGCTTGGAGGGAACGGGGCCAGGTGTTTTCTGGCTTCCATTACCGCTTCGGTATCAAAACCTGCAAAAACAGTGGTCAGATGATCCGGTTTCTTATCTCCCGTCAAAGAATATACAACGCCCGGTCTTGCCGCTCCTGCAGCACATCCGCATACGGAATTGATCACCAATAGGGTAGTCCCTGATTGTTTCAATGCTTCTTCTACCTGAGCCGGGGTGGCCAGATCCTCAAAGCCTTTATCTGTAAGTTCAGCCTTCATCGGCATTACTAAATCTTGTGGATACATATTTTAATTTTTTGTAAAGTACAAATTTAAGCAATTCCCTGCTTTTCGTCAATATATAAAAACTATCAATGTTTTTGGTAAATAAAATGTACTGAATATTAATAAGTTAATTATAATTAATTTTTAATGAATTAATCTTGTTAATAATACTGAATTATTAGTAAATTTGAAATGATTCTGAAAAACAATGGGCATGAAAAATGTTTATCATTTCCCTCGGTTTTATTTGAATGCTGTATTTTTAACAATGTTGGGGTGATTAAATAAGACCTGAACACAAAATGAAGCCCGGAACTTAAAAATCCCGGGCTTCTTCAATCAAATCGATATGCAAAGGTTGTATATCCAACAATAAATAAATATGATTCAAATGATGATCGGAGGATCAGTCATTTATCATTTCAGGAAAGCAGCTTCTTCGCCATCTCGGAAATGCTTTTTCCATCCGATTTTCCGGCTAAAGATTTTGAGGCGGTTCCCATAACCTTTCCTAAATCCTTCATGGATTCGGCACCGGTTTCAGCGATAATATTTTTCATTTCCGTCTCCAGTTCTTCTGCGGAAAGCTGCTTCGGCAGGAACTGCTCAATAATTTTCATCTGGGCTTCTTCCACTTCGGCAAGATCGTTCCTTCCCTGTGCAGAAAACTGCTCGTAAGAGTCTTTACGTTGTTTAACCATTCTCTGAAGGATGGCAATCTCCTGTTCTGCTGAAACGTCTGCACCTAAGGTTTCCGTCTTCAGCAGCTGTATCTGTGATTTTACAGCACGAAGAGAATCAAGGGCTACTTTATCCTTGGCTCTCATGGCTGTTTTTATAGCTTCGTTTATGGTATTTTCTAAACTCATGATTTTAATTTAACAATGTATCAATGTAACAGTTTATCAATAAGCATCGATAAAGTAATTGTTACATTGGTACATTTCTACATTGTTATATTTATTAGTCTACATCTTTATTCAGAAACCGGTTTTCCCTGATCTGCATATTCCCGTTGTTATCGGAAAGATACGTATTGATGTTCTGGTCGGAGGCATTGTTTCCTTCAATTGAAATGTTTTTTCTTTTGAAGGCCGGAACGGATTCAAATTCGCTGGAGCTGTCAAAGTTCTGATAGCGGGAATTGAATTCTTTCAATTTATTTCTTCTTTCCAGGATCCTCTCCTGGTCAACGGTTTTATTCACGAAGGTAAATTCTTCTTCAGCAGGCTTAGGAGCTGGGGTTTCCGTTTTATTTTCGACCACGGGCTCTTCTTTCAGGTGCTGAAAGAAATGTTCCACTTTCTGAAGCGGTTCTTCCGTAAGCTGGTTCACTTCTCCTGAATTGGTAAACTCCGCCTTGGGCTGGCCATAGTCGGATTTGGAATCGTTCTTCGGCTCGTTCACAAAGAAGCTGAATTCTACCGGCTTTTCCTCAGCATAAGAATTGCCGGGAGAGCTGCCTTGCTGGGGTTCGTCCTTCTTGCTGTCGAAATCAAAAGTAAAAGATTCGATTTCCAGATCATTCGGATCTTCGTTTTCGTCATCAACGGAAAAAAGGCTGAAAGATTCCTGTTCGTCTTCCTCTCTCCATTGGTGGGCAGAAGTATCCGTATCTTCCTCTTTATCAAAGAATTTTATTTCGGTTCTAGTCTCTTCGTTGCCAATAGTCATTTTTTTTTCAGTAGCTGTGCTTCCGAACTGAGGCATATCGCCGTCTTCGTCATCCAGTCTGAAAAGATTTTTCCCCCCGAAATCATAGCTGTGATCTGAAGCTCTTTCATCTCTTGTCTTAAAAGGCGATTCCTTCGGAGCCTCCAGGCTGTCATTCAGGCTGATTTTGATTTTTTCGGTTGGCCCTGCAAATTTTTTGTTGTCGTTTGAAAAACCTGTGGCAATCACAAGAACGCTTACGGAATCTCCCAGTTCTTCGTCAGCTCCCACCCCGAAAATAATATCGGCGGTGTGTCCTGCTTCTTTCTGGATATGGTCCATAATTACCCCGATTTCGTCCATGGTAACTTCTTCCGCACCGCTTCTGATGAGCAAAAGCACGTTTTTGGCCCCGGTAATTTTGTTATCGTTCAGCAATGGGGAATCCAGTGCCTTTCTTACCGCTTCTTCGGCTTTGTTTTCTCCCGAAGCAATTCCGGTAGACATTAGTGCCGTTCCGGAGTTCTGCAGCACGGATTTGGCATCTCTAAAGTCGATGTTTACATCAAAATATCCGGTGATCACTTCTGCCATCCCTTTGGCGGCATTGGTCAAAACCTCATCGGCTTTCGAGAACCCCTGCTTAAAACCAAGGTTTCCGAATTGCTGTCTTAATTTATCGTTGTTGATGACAATCAGTGAGTCAACATTATTTCTTAATTTGTCAAGGCCGTTCTCAGCCTGCTCCAGCCTTCTTTTGCCTTCAAAGCTGAAAGGGACGGTAACGATCCCTACCGTCAGGATCCCCATGTCCTTGGCTACTTTGGCAATCACGGGAGCCGCACCGGTTCCGGTACCGCCGCCCATTCCGGCTGTGATGAATACCATTTTGGTATTCTGTCCCATGGCCGCCTTGATGTCTTCGATGCTTTCGATAGCCGATTTTTCCCCTACTTCAGGATCAGCTCCGGCACCGAGGCCTTCTGTAATGGTGGTTCCCAGCTGAACTTTGTTGGCCACCGGATTATTATCTAAAGTCTGAGCGTCCGTATTGCATATCACGAAGTCTACTCCGTGAATCCCCTTCTCGTACATGTGCTTGAGTGCGTTGTTTCCGCCGCCGCCCACACCGATTACCTTGATGATCGACGAATTTCCCTTTGGCAAATCAAATGAAAATCCCTGTGTACCTATATTTTCCATAACTTTTCTTTTTAATAATTAATAACCGATTCATGATAATTGAGGCATCATTCACATCTTATCACTTCTCTTTTATAATTTACTCTACTTCCTCAAAAAATTTTTTCACTTTTTCCATCAGCGACTGCCCGAAAGTCAGTTTGGCTGCCCTTTTCTGCTGCTGTTCACTTACGGTTTCCAGCGGCTGAACCGCTTCCGGCTGCTGTATCTGAGGTACGGCTTCCGCCTCAGCAGCTACCGTATCTGCCTTTGTCTGCGGCTGAACTTCCTCTTCTACAGGGAGTTGTGCCTCAGCAATCTGTTTTTTATCGCGGATTTTCAGGCTTTCCATCAATAACCCGATCGAAGTAGCAAATTCCGGGCCTTTAAGATACTGATTTTTATCATTCGCCACATACTCATTGGCAAAACCTATACGGCTGTCGAAACCGGTGGTATAATTGGCAAGCTGGCGAAGGTGTTTCAGGTTGGATCCGCCTCCTGTAAGCACAATTCCTGCAATCAGTTTTTTCTTCTGTTCAAAAGCGCCGTAGGCCTTTAATTCGGTATTCACCATTTCAAGGATTTCCTCTACCCGCGCATTGATGATCTGTGCCAGGGTCTTCAGTGAAATTTCTTTGTCCGGCCTTCCGTGAAGCCCCGGAATGGTAACATAGGTACTGTCTTTTTCCAGTTCCGGAACCGCAGAACCGAATTTTACTTTCAGCTGCTCGGCATGTTTTTCAATGATCGAGCATCCTTCCTTGATGTCATCCGTAATGATGCCGCCGCCATAAGGAATGACACAGGTATGGCGGATGATATTGTCTTTAAAGATCGCAATATCCGTAGTTCCGCCTCCGATATCCACGATGGCTACACCGGCCTCTTTTTCTTCTTTGGTAAGAACCGCTTCTGAAGATGCCAGCGGTTCCAGGGTAAGCGCTTCCATTTCCAGCCCGGCTTCCCGGACGCATCGTGCAATATTGCGGATGCTTCCCATCTGCCCGACCACCACATGGAAGTTGGCTTCCAGACGTTTGCCGTGCATTCCTACAGGTTCCTGGATTTCGCCCTCGGAATCCACTTTATATTCCTGGGGAAGAACATGGATAATTTCTTCACCGGGAAGCATGACCAGCTTCTTCACCTGGTCTTTCAATGCTTCAATGTCGTCATCTGTAATAAACTTATCGGGGTGCTCACGCATAATATAATCCGAGTGCTGCAGGGAACGGATGTGTTTTCCTGCAATTCCCACCGTTACTTTACGGATCGGAACGCCTGCACTGGACTGTGCCTCTAACACTGCAGCCTTAATTGAATTAATGGTCTGCGAAATATTATTCACAATCCCTTTGTGAACCCCAAGACTTTTCGCCTTTCCTACACCGAGAACTTCTATTTTCCCGTGCGCATTCCTCCTTCCGACAATCGCGACGATTTTCGTCGTCCCGATGTCCAGACCTACTGAATACTCTTGATTTTCCATTTTATATCGATTTGATTTTTTATTCTATTTTAACGGTTGCCTTTTTCTTCGGCTTTGCCACCGCTGGTTTTTTCTCTGTTTTTTTAGTTTCTCTGAGCCTGGTTATTGTTTTCTTTTTTTCATTCTCCTTTGTTTTTACAACGGGAGAAGATATTTTCCGGCTTTCCGTCAGCTTAGGCTGGCCCTCCGTTTTTCTTACCGGTACCAAAGGGGTTTTGGCCAGCTCTTTGTTGCCGGCCTGCAGAATACTGTCGTTTTCTTTAAAATAGGGGTTTAAAGTCGTAACGATCTGGTTCTGGTATTTTACGGAAACCCGGCTGTATTTTTCCGGATCCTGATACACGAGGTACTTTTCCACGAAGGTTTTAAAGCCTCTCACCTTAAAATCAATATGGTCCAGATCGCCGATTTCTACCTTGTAATGGCCTTCGCTGGTCAGGAGGTTGTAATTTCCGTTCCGGTCTTTGGAGATCCCGATGAAATATTTTTTGCTGAAATCATCCTTGTCGATTTTTTCCACCAGCTCTGCCAGCTTTTGGTATTCGTCCCGTTTCACATTTCCGGTCACCAGCATACAGGGGTGCGAATAGGTTTTGGAAATCGGGAATTCCACCCCTCTTTCATCCACATAAAAGTCTCTTCCTTCTTTATTCAGTCTGAATACCGGCACCCTCTGCTTGATGTCGAGGTTCAGTCTGCCGTTCAGGTTCAAATAGACATTGGCACTATCTACCGCCGGAAGGTTGCTGATTTTCTTTTCCAGTGCCGGAATATCCAGGTCGCCCACTTTTCCGGAAGGATTTTCTTTTTTCACGATCTCACGGATGTCTTTTTCATCAACGAAGTACACCGGCGTCCTTTCATTCATCTTTACAGAAATCTGATTGTCCGTAATCTCCTGGCCCCCGAATTTCTTCAACGAGAAACTCAGCAGGAATCCAAGAATGATCACTGTTACGGCAATTTTTAATATTCTGTATTTATTTTTCATTTATTTTATCTTTTAACGCTATGCCCGCTAAGATTTATTACTACTATATGTTATTTTGTTCGCAAAGGCGTTTCACTCAGCAGATGACAGGTGAAAACATTTTATAATCTACTTTTATTACTTTTTTATAACTTATTTACTATCCTTTTCACTCCGTCTTTAAATAATGTGGAATGAAACTTTAAAATCAGGCCTAATTTCATTTCCGTAATTCTTAAATAATTAAGAACCTGAAAAAAATGATATTTATTAATTTCCGGAGCTGCCTTTATTTCTATAATTACTTTATTTTCAATTAATAAATCCACTCTAAATGCTTTCTTAATAAGTAAACCTTCATAATTGATGCTAATGTCTTTCTGGCTTTCAATACGAAGTCCGCAGTTTCTCAATTCATGAATCAGGCATTGCTCATACACATTTTCATAGAGTCCGATTCCCAGTTTACGATGCACTTTCATTCCTGCATCGAAAACAATAGTGGATATTTCATTTTCCGTCATCTTTGTGTGTTTTTGTTCTGAAATGATATTTTTATATATCACTCGCTGAGTGAAACGCCTTTGCGAACGAACTTAATGCTGCTGCAAAAATTTCCTGCGTTCTTCGCGTTTAATTATTTGTTCAGCATCCATTCACAAACAGGATCGTACAGCGTATCGATGTTTCCTGCCCCTACGGTGAGGAGGATGTCGAAATCTTTTTCTTTAATGGTGCTGAAAGCTTCACTTAAGGATGAAACTTCCTTTTTAATTAAAGTTACTTTTTTTAACAACCAATCGGAAGTAATTTCTTCAAAATTTTCCTGAAGTTCTCTGGCGGGATAGATATCCAGTAAAATCAGTTCATCTGCACGGCTTAGGCTTTCTGCAAATCCGTCGGCAAAATCCCGGGTCCTGCTGAAAAGATGCGGCTGGAAAACCACCAGCAGTTTCTTGTCAGGATAGAAGGTCCGGATCGATCCGATGACGGCATTGATTTCTGTAGGGTGGTGGGCATAATCGTCGATGTATATTTTACCGTCCGGATACCGGTGCTTGGTGTATCTCCTTTTAATGCCCATGAAGTTGGCGATCGCTTTCTTCAGGGTTTCGAAATCCACGCCTAAGTTGTGAATAATGGCCAGGGCCACGGTTGCATTTTCAACGTTGTGGATGCCCGGGATTCCCCAGATGAAATCCTTTACGGTTTCGGCAGGCGTATGGAAGTCGAAATAAATCAGGTCTCCCTCCATTCTCAGGTTATCGGAGTAATAATCGGCTTCTTCGTTTACGGCATAGGTCAGAGACGGTCTTCCGATTTCGATTCCTTTACGTACGAACAGCTGTTGATCTTCCGGAACCAGAGCCGCAAACTGTCTGAAACCTTCTTCAATGGTATTTTTATCCCCGTAAATATCCAGGTGATCGGCATCGGTAGACGTAATCACCGCCCAATCCGGGGAAAGGTTCAGGAAACTCCGGTCGTACTCATCGGCTTCCACCACGGAATACTGCGAGCCGTTGTACAGAAAATTCGATTTAAAGTTCTCTGAAATCCCGCCCAGGAAACAGGAAAAAGGTAGGCCCGCTTCTTTACACAGGTGGGAAACAAGGGTAGAAGTCGTTGTTTTTCCATGGGTTCCGGCGATGGCGATACAGTTGGTATTTTCCGTAATCAGGCCCAGTACTTTGGCCCGCTTCAATACTTCGAACCGATGGTCATTGAAATAATCCAGAATTCCCAACACCTTGATGGCAGGGGTATAGATCACCAGCGTCTCTTCTTTTTGAAGGGAGGTAATCCTTTCGTCAATAACATCTTCAAAAACAATATCGATTCCTTCGTTCATCAGGGCCTGCGTCAGTTTGGTATTGGTTTTATCGTAGCCCAAAACTTTTTTGCCTGAGGCATGGAAATAACGTGCCAGCGCACTCATCCCGATCCCCCCGATCCCGACGAAATAAAAATTCTGATATGTTTTTAAACTGTTCATCTTCTATTTTAAATCTTAATAATCTTTTCAGAAACTTTATAACGGTTTCCGTATGACTAATTTTTACGATTGGTATTTAAATTTATTCCTTTAAAAATCTCGTCCACAATCTCTTTTGCCGCGTTTGGCCTGGCAAAGTAGCTGAGGTTGTGGGACATTTCTTTCCTTAGGCTTTCAGTTTCACAAATTTCCGAAAGCGTCTTCCAGAACTGGTCTTTCATTCCGGTGTCTTTCACCATTCTTGCGGCATTTTTTTCTACGAGGTTCATGGCGTTTTTGGTCTGATGGTCTTCCGCTGCAAAAGGGAAAGGAACGAGCAGGACCGGTTTCTGGGCCACAGCCAGTTCTGAAATAGCGATGGCACCTGCACGGGAGACAATCACATCCGCTGCGGAATAGGCGGTTTCCATATCTTTGATGAATTCTTTCAGTTGGATGGGAGCCGGAAGCCGGAGGCCGGCAATTTCGTTGTAATCCAGTTTTCCGGTCTGCCAGATCAGCTGGTAGCCTTTTTCTCTCAGGTTTTCCAGGTTATCTTTCCATCCGTTGTTGAGGGTTCTTGAACCCAGCGAACCGCCAACCGATAAAATGGTCAGTTTATCTTTGTCAAGACCCATCTTTTCTTTGGCCCGGGCAGTATCCTGCATTCCGGAAACAATGTTTTCACGGATCGGGTTCCCCAGGAACTTTATTTTTTCAGCCGGAAAGCCTTCCACTTTCGGATAGGCGGTAAATACGGCTTTTGCTTTCTTGCTTAGAATCTTATTCGTTACTCCGGCATGGGCATTCTGCTCCTGAATGAAAATCGGGATGCCCAGTTTGCCTGCTTCATACAAGGCCGGCCCGCTCGCGAACCCTCCGGTTCCAATAGCAAAATCCGGATTGAAATTTTTAATGATTTTTTTCGACCGGGACAGGCTTTTCAGTATTTTAAAAGGCAGGCCCAGATTCGACAGCATATTTCCACGGTTTATCCCTGCAATGTCTATTCCTTCAATGCGGTAGCCCGCCTGCGGAACTTTTTCCATTTCCATTTTACCGTTGGCCCCGATGAAGAGAAACTCGGCATACGGATATCTTTTCCTGATCTCATCGGCAATAGCAATAGCCGGAAAGATGTGTCCTCCCGTTCCTCCTCCCGATAATAAAATGCGGAGAGATGCTGGCTGTTGGCTATTGGCAGAATGATTATCCATTTTACAGTCTTTTCTAAGTTTATTTGTTAAGCGATATCGTTTATTTCGGCAATGCTCTGTTTCTTGCCCATTCCTTCCTCATCGTAAATCTGGATCCTGGAGCTGATGTTCAGGATGATCCCCAGCTGCAGATACGTTACCAGCATCGAAGTTCCTCCGTAGCTGATCAGCGGCAGCGGCTGTCCGGTAACCGGGATCAGGTTGACGGCGACGGCAATATTTACGGAAAGCTGTACGAAAATCATCACCCCGAGGCTGAGCACCAGCAGAGAGCCGAAAAAAGCAGGCATTTTACTGGCGATCATCACGATACGGATGATCATGATCAGATATAGACTGACTAAAAATACAGCTCCGATTACGCCGTATTCTTCCACAATCACCGCAAAGATAAAATCGGAGGCCGATTGGGGAAGCATCTGTTTTAAAGCGCTTTTCCCGGGTCCCATCCCGGTGATTCCTCCGTGAACGATGGCGGCTTTGGCCTGCATTACCTGGTAATTTTTGGCTTTTACGCTTTCATCGTCCACATCAGCACTTTTGGCTTTGCTTGAGGTAAAGGTTTCAATCCGGCTCATCCATGTGTGCACCCGGTTTCCGCCGATGAGGTTGGTATTCAGGGCAACCAGTAAAAACAATACAATGGCGATGAATGAGGCGGAAATGAAGCCGGCAATGTATTTCCAGTGCAGCTGCCCGATGATGAGCACAATAACGGAAACCATCAGGATCATTAAGGCCGTGGAACCGTTGTCTTTCGCAACCAGTACAAACACGAGCAGGATCGGCCCGAAAATATACATGATGTTTTCGATCGGAAGGCGTTCGCGGGTAATTTTCTTGGTGAGATACCGGCAGAGGTAAATAATCAGCATCAGGAAAGCGAAGGAGGAGGGCTGGAAAGAGATGGGGGTACCCGGAATTTTCAGCCAGCGGGAGGCACTTGCGCCGTCGATGGTCTGTCCGGTAAACATGGTAACAATCAGTAAAACGACCATTAGCCCAAGCATGATGCTGCTGAGCTTGCCGATGTATTCATATTTTACCATGCCGACCACTCTCATGATGCCCAGTCCTAAGACCACAAAAAACATGTGTTTGATGACATGGCCGGTGGTCGTCCCGTTGTTTACGATATATTCCAGATTCGAACTGGCAGAATATACAGGGAAAATGGAGAAAATGGAGATCACGAGGATGACCATCCAAAGTACTTTATCGCCCTTTAGAAATTCAAATCTGCTTTCTGTGTCCTGTCCGTTCATAATTAGTGTTCGCTATGGTTTTCAGCGGATATCTTTTACTACCTGCTCTTTAAACTGATGCCCCCGGTCTTCATAGCTTTTAAATAAATCAAAGCTGGCGCAGCAGGGAGAGAGCAGGACCGTATCGCCTTTTTCAGCCAGCGATTTTGAGATTTCCACTGCTTTTTCCATGCTGGAGGTATCATAAATAAATTCTTTTTTATCTTTAAAGAAGTTGATGATTTTATCATTATCAATTCCGAGGCAGACAATAGCCTTTACTTTTCTTTTCACCAGCTCTTCAATTTCGGTGTAGTCGTTTCCTTTATCTACTCCGCCTACAATCCATACGGTCGGGGTCTTCATGCTTTCCAATGCGTAGTAGGTCGCATTCACGTTGGTCGCCTTGCTGTCGTTGATGTATTTTACCCCGTCCATTTCCGTCACCAGCTCCAATCGGTGCTCCACCGCCTGAAACGTCATCAATGAGTTTCTGATGCTCTCATTATTGATCCCCAGGATCTTACCGGCAATGGATGCGGCCAGGCTGTTTGCTACATTATGGTTTCCTAAAAGCGATAATTCATCAATTTTCATCGAGAAATCATCTTTTAGCCTGACCTCTATCCGGTCTCCGTTGATGAATCCCCCTTCCGCCAGTTGTTCTCTGGTGGAGAAAGGGATCATTTTGGCCTTTATTTCTAATTTTTCAAGAATATTTTTGCTCATTTCGTCATCTTTATTGTAGATGAAGAAATTGTCATTTTCCTGGTTTTCGGCGATCCTGAATTTGGCCAGTGCATATTCTTCATAATTGTAGTTGTACTGGTCCAGATGGTCCTGTGACAGATTCAGCAACAAAGAGATATACGGCCTGAAGTTCTGGATGTCATCCAATTGGAAGGAACTTACCTCCAAAACATAATATTCATGGTTTTCGTCGGCTACCTGTTTAGCAAAGCTATAGCCGATATTTCCGCCCAGTCCTACGTTCAGTCCGTCGTTTTTCAGGATGTAGTAGATCAGGGAAGTGGTGGTGGTTTTTCCGTTGCTTCCGGTAATGGCGATGATTTTGGCATCGGTAAATTCTGAGGCGAATTCGATTTCGGAAGACAGCCTGATTCCTTTTTCGTGAATCTTCCGGATCATCTCAGCCTTTTTCGGGATCCCCGGGCTCTTCACGATCCAGTCTGCATTCAGGATCCTTTCTTCATCATGGCTTCCTTCTTCGAATTCAATATCATGATCGGTAAGAAACTGCCTGTAATTGTCCTTGATGGCACCTTTATCCGAAAGAAAGACATCCATGCCTTTCTTTTTCGCCAGATAAGCCGCTCCGCAACCGCTTTCTCCTCCTCCTAAAACAACTATTTTCATATAATTTCTGATTTAATGGCCGAATGACATTGGATAATCATTCAGTTTTAAACTAATTTTTATCTCATCTTCAGGGTAATGAGGCAGACAATGGCCAGCATGACTCCGATGATGATCATCCGGTTTACAATTTTGCTTTCATGAAAGCCGCCCTTCTGATAATGGTGATGCAAAGGGGACATTCTGAACAGCCGGTTGTTCTGGGCATATTCCAGCCCGAATTTTCTTTTTCTGTATTTGAACACGATCACCTGAAGCATTACGGAAATATTTTCAATCAAGAATATTCCGCACAGCACGGGAATCATGAGTTCTTTTCTCAGGATAATTGCCAGTACGGCAATCACACCGCCCAGCATTAAGCTTCCGGTATCCCCCATAAAAACCTGGGCCGGATAGGTATTGTACCAGAAAAACCCGATCACGGCCCCTACCATGGCCACTACGAAAATGGTGGTTTCACCCATATTGGGCAGGAACATGATGTTCAGGTAATCCGCAAAAATAATGTTTCCGGAGAGGTAGGCAAACAGGCCGAGGGTAAGAAGAATAACGGTGCTCGTTCCCGCGGCAAGCCCGTCGATCCCGTCCGTAATATTCGCTCCGTTTGACACGGCTGTCACAATGAAGATCACGATGGGGATGAATACGACCCAGGCCCATTCGTGGGCATCTTTATCGTTCATCCAGAACAGTATTCCGCTGTAATCGAATTCGTTGTTTTTAGCAAAAGGCACGGTTGAAATGGCAATTTTTTCAGTGGCCATAAAGTTCTGCTCCACATTATTCCTGTTCACCACCTTCGCATCCGAATATTTTCTTTTCACCGTAACATCGGGGTGGAAATACATGGTGACCCCGACGATCAGTCCAAGGCCGACCTGGCCCACGATTTTAAATTTGCCGCTGAGGCCGTCCTTATTTTTTTTGATTTTTTTCAGGTAATCATCCAGGAAACCGATCGCTCCCATCCAGATCACCGAAACAATCAGGAGAACGATATAGACGTTGGTAAATCTTGTAAAGAGAAGCACAGGAATAAGGGTAGCCATAATGACAATCAGCCCTCCCATGGTCGGTGTTCCTTCCTTCTGCTTTTGCCCGTCCAGTCCGAGATCACGAACCAGCTCACCCATCTGCTTGGCCCGCAGGTAATTGATGATTCTTTTACCGAAGACCAGGGCAATGGTCAGCGAAAACAGAACCGCCATTCCGGCCCGGAACGAGATGTACCTCAGCAGCCCCATTCCGGGAACGTGGATGCCGTGGTTGGCGAGATATTCATATAGATAATACAACATGGGTTCTTCTAGTTTAAGTTTAATAAGTTTATTTATATTTATTTACTCATTAATTTCCAAAGCTCATTAATTGTTTCTTTGTCATCAAAATGGTGTTTCACACCGTTGATTTCCTGATAGTTTTCGTGGCCCTTACCGGCTACGAGAACAATGTCTTTCGGTTCTGCAAATTTGATGGCCATTTTGATGGCTTCTTTCCTGTCGGGAATAGAAGTATATTTGCTGAAGTGCTGAGGTTCAACACCGGCTTCAATTTCTTTGATAATGGCTGCCGGATTTTCCGTTCTCGGATTGTCCGATGTAATAATCGCCAGGGTTGATTTCTTCGTGGCAATATTTCCCATTTCAGGTCTTTTGGTATGATCCCTGTCGCCGCCGCAACCGAAAACGGTGATCAGTCTTTCGTTTTTGGTCCGGATGTCGTTGATGCTGTCCAGGATATTCTCCAGGGCATCCGGGGTATGGGCATAATCCACGATGAAGAAAATCCCGCCGTCGGATTTAAAGGTTTCAAATCTTCCGGCAACCCTTTTCAGCTGACTGATCGCCTGAAGGATTTCTTCCTGTCCGAAGCCGAGTTCCGAAGCAATCCCGAATACCAGCAATAAATTATAGACATTGAATTTTCCGCTAAGGGTGGTCCAGAATTCCTTACCATTGAAGTTCAGCAGCATGCCGTTGAAATCCACTTCCAGGAGTTTCCCGTGGTAATCGGCCATGGTTTTCATGGCGTAAGACCTTTTTGAAGCCTTCGTATTCTGAAGCATTACGTTTCCGTTTTTATCATCCACGTTGGTAACGGCCACCGCAGTACTGCTGAGCTCATCAAAAAATCGTTTTTTCGTTTTGAGATATTCGTCAAACGTTTTATGATAATCCAGGTGGTCGTGGGTAAGATTCGTGAAGCCGGCTACTGAAAAATGAAGCCCTTCGATTCTGTTCTGGGCGATGCCATGGGAGCTTACTTCCATCAGGGCAAATTCGCAGCCTTCCTCAACGGCCCGGGCAAGGATTTTATTGATGGTAATGATATCCGGTGTGGTGTGGGTTGCCGGAATTACCTCGTCGGCAATCCTGATTTCAACCGTAGACAGTAAAGCGGAATCATAGCCTAAATTTTTGAAAACATCAAACAGCAAAGTGGATACGGAGGTTTTTCCATTGGTGCCTGTTACGCCGATCAGTTTTAATTTTTCGGAAGGGTTTCCGTAAAAATTGGAAGCCAGCAGCCCTAAAGTTTTGGATGAATCTTTTACTTTCACATACGTGACGGTTTCATCCGGGTTTTCAGGGAACTCTTCACAGATAATGGTTTTTGCCCCTTTTTCCACCGACGCTGCAATAAATGAATGTCCGTCCGCTACGGTTCCTCTCATTGCGATATACGCAGAGTTTTCCGTCACCTTTCTGCTGTCAAAGACCAGTCCGGAAACTTCCAGGCTGTCATTGCCTAGAATTTCAATTACCGGGATTCTTTTTAGTAATTCATTTAGCTGCATTTCTCTGATGCTTTTTATTTTTTTCAGGACCTTATCCTGTTTTGGTTTAAATCGTCCTTTCGGGACTGCTATTTTTAATTCTGCAGGGATAAATAGATCCTCTGGTTTTTACTGATAGTCGTGCCTTCGGTAGGAAACTGTTCCGTAATTCTTCCGACACCTTTATAATCGACCCGGTAGCCGAGGTTCTCCAGCTGCGGGATTACGTTTTTACCGATTAGTCCGACGACATTCGGCATCTGTTTATGGTTAACGGCCACTTTTACATTCGGTTCCACCATTTTATTAAGGTTTACCTTTTTGTCCACCAGCATTTCTTTTTCAACATTCTGAGGTGTTTTCAGGAAGGTCTTTCCTGCAATTTCCTTGAATACCGGGGCGGCCACGGTAGCTCCGTAAAAGCCTTTTGCGGTATTCGGTTCGCTGATCATCACGTAGCAGGTATATTTGGGACTGTCCGCAGGGTAGAAGCCGGCGAATGACGCACGGTATTTCATCGGGCCGGGCAGCCAGTATTCGAATCTTGCGGTTCCCGTTTTGCCGGCCATCTTAAGGTTGGGGGTAAAAATACTTTTTCCGGTACCTTTTTCAACGGCTTTGGTCAGCGCATTGGTCATCATTCTGATTGCTTTCTCGGACGCCATCTTGCTCACCATCACTTCCGGTTTGGCCGTGTAGGATGTTTTGCCGTCTTTCATAATTTTATCGATGAAAAGGGGTTTCAGCATTTTACCGTTATTAGCAACTCCGTTATAGAAAGTAGCCAGCTGCAGTAAATTGATGTTGGAAGCATAGCCGTAAGCAAGCGATGCCAGGGCAGCAGGATTCCATCTTTTGCTTTCCGGGGTTACAAACCTCGGTTTGGTAATTCCCGGGAGCTCGATGTCCATTTTATCGAAAAGTTTCCAGCGTCTCAGATGGTCGAGGAAAATCTGTGGTTTTTCGGCGTAATATTTCGTGATTAATTTGGCAGAACCTACATTACTGGATTTTGCCAGTACGTCACTGATGTCATAGATCCCATGGCCATGGCCGTCTGAAATCCTTTGCTTGGCATATACCCAGACTCCGTTTCCTACGTCTACCGTGGTGTTTTCATCGATGAAGCCGTCGTCCATGGCAGCCAGAAGCGAAATGGTCTTGAAAGTGGAACCCGGCTCAATATTGTCTTTTAAGGCATAGTTGTAGGAATCTACGTAGTCGCCTTCGTCAGTTCTTCTCAGGTTGACCATAGCACGCACTTTCCCGGTGGCCACTTCCATGACGATCACGGTTCCGTGTTTAGCCTCGAAATTAATCAGCTGTTTCTGTAGTGCGGAGTGGGCAATATCCTGAATCCTGAGGTCTAAAGTCGTGTAAACGTCTTCACCGTCAGTCGGTTCCTGAACCTTCCAGAAATCAATCGGTTTCCACTGGGAAGAGTTGATCCGCTGTTCCAGTCTTTTTCCGTCGGTTCCCCTTAAGTATTTTGAAAAGGCACCTTCGAGTCCGGCGGTGTGTACGCCGTCATCCATCCCGATGGTTCCGGCCCCGATCTCCGTGGTAGCGAGCTCTCTTTTGTAGTTCCTGTCTACGATGAATCCTCCTTTGTTTTTACCCTTTTTGAATATCGGGAACTTGCGGATCCGGTCGTACTGGTCGAAATCCAGGCCTTTGACCAGGGTATAATACTGGTTCTTTTTTCTTCGCTGCTCGTCGAATTTCTTTCTGAATTCGCCTCTCGGCTTCCCGAACATTTTGCTTAAAGAGTCGCTCAAAGCCCCGATGTTGTTGGTGTACACCGTATCTTTCATGGTTTTGAAATCCAGATAGATGTCGTAACGCATCACGGTGGTCGCAAGGATGGATCCGTCGGAGGCAAAAAGGTTGCCCCGGGCAGCCTTTAAAGTAGCTTCGCGGTAGTTTTTATTGATGTAATCGTCTTTGATCTCCTGGACATTCGTGTTCTGAAGGATGACGATCCGGGCGAGGAACAGGGTAAATACGCACAAAGCCACCACTGCAAAGAGGTAGCCCCAACGTAATGTTTTCTTACGCTTGTTGTCGTATTCATTTTGCTTTTGCATCCGTACTGTCCAGTTTTATGAGCAATTTATGAGGATGGTTTTCCAAAGTCATCAGAGAGTCCCGTGCGACTTCCTTCCCCAGTTCCGATTCCATTTTTACTTTAATCAGCTTACTCTGTGCGTAAGCATTCCGCGATTTATATTCTTCCGTTTCTTCTTTTAGCGCGTTTACGATTTTAATTTTTTTATTGACGAGGTGATTGGTGTAGATCATCGCCATCATCAGCACAAACAAAAGCAGAAAATACTTGTAGTGTATTTTGATCTCGTCACGGTTCAGGAAATTGCCTTTTATAATATCTATAAAGGTCAGTTTCTTCTGAGGGCGATTTGTTGTTGCTCTTTTTGCCAATTTATTGTCAGTTTGCTTCGCAGTGAATTCGCTTTGCTTGTGAATGGTCAGTTTGAATTCACAATTGACTATTTACCATTCACTTTTACACTTTAATGCCTGTTCTCATTTTAGCACTTCTGGCCCTTGAGTTTTCTTCGATCTCGCTTTCGTCGGGAACGATGGCTTTGCTCTTCACCAGTTCGAATGCTTTTTTATAATTTCCGTAAATGTCTCTTTCGGGCTCGCCCTCAAACATTCCGTTTTTCAGAAATCTCTTTACCAGCCGGTCTTCCAGGGAATGGTAGGAAATCACCACCAGTCTTCCTTCAGGTTTTAATACATTATAGGCCTGGACCAGCATTTCCTTCAGCACTTCCAGCTCCTGGTTGACTTCAATCCGGATCGCCTGGAACAGCTGGGCATAAAATTTATTCACTTTATGCGGCGGAAGGTAGCTGAACAGCTTTTTCAGGTCTTCCGTCGTATTGATGCTTTTTATTTTCCGGTGATGAACGATGTCCCTTGCCAGTTTCCTGGCCTCCCTCAGTTCGCCATAATAGTAAAATATATCGGCAAGCTGTTCTTCATCATAATCATTGATCACCCTTTTCGCATCAAGTCCCTGCATCACGTTCATTCTCATATCCAGCGGTGCATTGCTCCTGGTGGAGAAGCCCCGGTCAGCTTCATCAAACTGGTGGGAAGAAACACCCAGATCGGCCAGAACGCCATCGGCCTGAGAAATTCCGTAGATCAGCAACGAATTTTCCAGGAATCTGAAATTCTGGTTGATCAGCGTAAACCGGGGATCATCGATGGTATTTTTCAATGCATCAAGATCCTGATCGAAACCGAAAAGTTTTCCTTTGTCCGAAAGCCGGCTCAATATTTCTTTTGAATGGCCTCCGCCGCCAAAAGTACAGTCTATATAGATTCCGTCCGGATTCGTTACCAAATCATCAACACTCTGCTTCAACAAAACGGGGTTATGATACATGCTTAGGTGTGTTTTTTTTCGCCTTACCGGCGGTTATTCTTCCTCTAAAGAGCCCATGACATCTTCGGCAAGGCTGGCAAAATCGGCTTCATCGATGGAAATTACCTTTTCATACGCTTCTTTATCCCAGATCTCAAAAAGTTCGCCTGCCCCGGTAATCACGATGTCTTTCTGAAGACCGGCGAAAACCGTGAGGTCTTTTGAGATCTGCAGCCTTCCTGCATTATCCAACTCTGCTGTTTTTACTCCTGCCGTAAACATTCTGATGAAATCGGCATTCTTTTTCACAAAACGATTCAGCTTATTAATCTTGCCCATCATTTTATCCCACGCGTTCATGGGATATACTTCCAGGCAGGATTGGAACACGGATCTTTTGACTACAAATGCCTTATCATCGAAGTTTTCCATCTGTCTGATTAAAGAGGAAGGAACTTTTAAGCGGCCTTTGTCGTCAATTTTACACTCGTATGTCCCAATGAAACTTTTCATTTGGGACAAATTTATATAATAATTTCTAAATCCTCCCACTTTTTACCACTTTTTGCCTTAATGTTAATAAGTTTTATTAAAGATTTAATTTCAGGGGGTTAATATTCTGATATGGTGACGGTTGAAGCAGGTATTATTTAACCCATACAAAAGAGTTTCACAAAAAAGTGAGGAAAAACGGGTTTGGTATATTATTTTTATTTTAAATTAGAGTATTCAAAATATTTTTGAGGTTTAATTTGTATTTTTGCAAGGCTTTATTAAGGCATTTTATGATATTTAGTACAAAAAAAGAAAAGAAATATACCTTTATAGAGGCGGGAGAAGGACATCCATTGGTGCTTTTGCACGGTTTAATGGGTGGGTTGAGCAATTTCGATAAGATGGTGGATTTTTTTTCAGACAGGGGATTCAAAGTCTATGTTCCCCAGCTGCCGATCTACGAATTGCCGGTACTTAATACCAATCTTACGACTTTGGCGAAGTATATTGCCAAATTCCTGGAAACCCATGTGAAAGGTCCTGCAACGATTGTCGGAAACTCGATGGGCGGCCATGTGGGACTTATCCTGACGCTGGCAAGGCCGGATCTGGTAAAGAATCTTGTACTTACGGGAAGTTCGGGGCTTTATGAAAGGACTTTCGGGGACAGTTTCCCGAGAAAGAACGACCGTTCCTATATCAGAAAGAAAACGGAAGAGGTCTTTTATGATCCCTCGGTCGCTACGGAAGATCTTGTAGACGAGGTTTTCGCTGTGGTAAACGACCGTATGAAAGGGATAAAGACCGTTATGCTGGCCAGAAGCGCGATCAAGCACAATATGCTGAACGACCTGCCGAAGATCAAAACGCCGACCTGCCTGATCTGGGGAAGAAACGATCATGTAACCCCTCCTGAAGTAGCCGAAGACATGCATAAGTTTATTCCGGATTCGGAACTGTTCTGGATCGATAAATGCGGCCACGCAGCCATGATGGAAAAGCCGGATGAATTCAACGAGATTCTTTACAGCTGGCTGAAAGATAAAATTTAAAAATGAAGACAGGAGGTAAATTTTTACTTCCTGTTTTTTTTGACTTATCTGCCCATGACAATATTCAGACGCCATAGGTTTTCAAAACCTATGGCGTCTGCTTTGATCGCGAGAGGAAAAGCCGTTTAAAATTTCACCGATAACGACTTAAGTTTTTATGTCGTTTATTTTATTCCGATATTTGACGAATTAAATATGCAAAGAAATGGTTATTAAAACAGCAACGTTTGTAAAAAGCAGTGGAAAATGGCAGGAATGTCCGGAGCCCGATATGCCGGAATACGCTTTTATCGGGAGATCAAATGTAGGAAAATCGTCATTGATCAATGCGATGATGAACCATAAGGATCTTGCAAAGACTTCAGGCACCCCCGGAAAAACGCAGCTTATTAACCATTTTCTGGTCAATGAAAACTGGTATCTGACCGACTTACCGGGCTACGGCTACGCGAAAGTTTCCAAATCGATCCGGAAGGATTTTGAAAAGCTGATTACGAATTATATCCTGAACCGTAGAAACCTGGTTAACCTTTTCGTGCTGGTGGATTCCCGCCATAAGCCTCAGGCCATCGATCTGGAATTCATCCAGTGGTGCGGGGAAAGCGGAGTCCCTTTTTCGATTGTTTTCACGAAAGTGGACAAGCTGAAACCGAATACGGCCATACAGAATGTAGAACAGTACAAGGCGGAACTGCATAAAACCTGGGAAGACCTGCCGGAAATCTATGTCACGTCGGCCGAAAAGAAGGAAGGCTGTGACGAAATCCTGCATTTCATCCAAAAGACCAACGAATTCCTTGCTAATAACAGTGTCAGCTTCGATGAGTAAGATAATCTGGAAAATAAAAACGTTTGACGAATTGACGGTTCCCGAACTGTATGCCGTTATCAAAGCCAGGATTGATGTTTTTGTCGTAGAGCAGAATTGCCCTTACCCGGACCTGGACGGTTACGACCAGAAGGCCGTTCACCTTTGGGCGGAAGAAGACGGAGAGGTGCTGGCCGGCTGCCGGATTTTCGATAAAGGGATCAAGTATGACGAAGCGTCCATCGGAAGGGTTTTAACCACGGAAAAAGCAAGAGGCAAGAACCTGGGGAAACAGCTGATTGCCTATGCGGTAGAAACCATCGAAAACCGCTTCCTTACTCCGGAGATCCGGATTTCCGCGCAGGACTACCTGCTGCGGTTCTACGGCGGGTTCGGTTTTGAAGATACCGGAAAGAAATACCTGGAAGACGGCATCCCGCATACGGAGATGCTGAGAAAATAAAAAAAGCGAAGGGTTGTTCTTCGCTTTTTGTGTTTATATGGACATGTGTTTTAGTTTTTATTTTGACTGTTCCATCTGCATTATTTGAACGTAAATTCAATAGTATTTAATTGATCTCGGTTGATTTTTGAAATAAAAAATTATAATTCAGATAGTTGAATAAGGTTTTTTTTAATACATTTTTTATTGAATATTAATTTCCGTGAAAGTAATATTGACAGGATAAACTTCCAGCACCCAGCTTCCCTCTTCCAGCCTATTGATCCGATTTCTGTTTTGGGTTTACTTTAAATTCTTGTAATAAACGTAGCCTTTCTTGCCGCTTGATTTGATCTGCACCTTATACCATTCTCCCTTTTTCGAAAGCTCGATAAATTTTGCGTTTCTGGTTACAGTAGCCACTACATTGGATTTAAATTCCGGCTTCTCATAAATCCTTGTGGCAGGGCCTACTCCCATAAGATACCTGTTGTTGGTGCCGATATTTATATTCACTTCGTCGATGGTAATTTTTTTAGGCCTGGATTCCGCTCTTGAAACGGAATGATCATGGGACGCTTTACGTTTTTTATGCCTGCTTTTTTTGGAAGAGCTTCCATAAGACGAACTGCTTTCAGAGGAGCCGCCGCCACAGATGCCACAGGTTCCGCCGCTGCCGCAATGCCCGCACCTTGAGCAATTGGTGCAGGCAGAACAGTAAGCGGAGCCGGTACATCTTCCGTCATGGCCTACATTGTCGTTGGCCTTAAAACAGGAATTTAAAATAAATGTACTGAAGGTGATTATGATGAAGGATATTAGTTTTTTCATGGTTATCGGTTTAATTCAGCTTCCTAGTTGCATCCGGAACAATAAGCTTTGTCTACATATTTTTTGCTTTTCCCGGAATAATAATAACAGCCGCCTCTTTCGCCGGTAAAGACCTGATGCCCATTGTAATTGCAACTATTGCTATTTGAAGAATAAGCTCTTGATGGTCTGGTGGAACTGTAACTTTTCGTCGTTTTACTGCTTGAACTTTTCCTGCTTTTCCTTGGTTTTTTAGGTGAGAACTCGGTTTTTGAACCGGTATCATGGGTTGTGGCAGAAATACTTGCCGGCAATAGAAGTCCCAGGCTCAACAGGCCTGTAAATAGTAGTTTTTTCATGGTATTTGATTTATAAATAATTTTCTAATGTCTTATGTAGCTGAGTTTTGTAATTATAAATTTCATCCAGATTGCCCAGCAGTATTTTTTCACCGGCTTCCTTTCCGTTATGGAAAGTTTCCAGGTATTTGTTGGTTGTATTGAAGTGAAGCCTGCAGAGCGGTTTCCGGTTGTTGTCGTCCAGCAGGATCCCGAAATACGATAGCGTATCGCGGTAAGCAATCCTGGCAGAAGGAATTTTCTCCCGCAGAATCGCTTTTACGATCTGGAAGCCCTCCAGTTCCTCTTCGGTGGTTACGATTTTCGATTCGTTATTTTCATCAACCGGCTGTTGGGTTTTTACCGCATCGTCCTGCTTTTCAATCTGTTCATTAATGCTTAAAGCGGACTTCAGCCTGAAGCTGATGGACTCATTAATCGATGTTGTAAGTGCTTTTTTCGTATATTCCTTAAAAGGAACCATTCGGTTGGCCGTAATCGGTTTATCAAAAAAACGGCTCACCAGCAGCTTGACCATTTCATCCGAAGGGTTCTCTATTTCCTTTTCAAATTCCTTGCGGATCGCTTTGATGTATTTTAACGCTTCTGCAGAATCCAGGATCTCTTCAAGATTGTAATCTTTTTTGGTAAATTTCTCCAGGATCTTTATGGAACTGTCTTTAATGTCTTCGATATTAATGGTGAAAAACGGCTTTTCATCCATGATATTCGGTTTTTCCAGATCGGTATAGAAATTATAGACAATACCATTGGTCAATACACCAAACCGGGTTTTTGAAACATGGTAATAGCGGTGAAGCTGGGAATTGTGGGCATCGGCACTTTCTTTCCAGTGCTTGCACTCTATGATAAAGATCGGTGCATCGTTGTGACGGATTACATAATCCACTTTCTCTCCTTTTTTAGTCCCGATATCACAGACATGCTCAGGAACAACTTCGGTAGGATTGAAAATGTCATAACCCAAAATCTGGATAAAGGGCAGTACAAAAGCATTTTTGGTGGCTTCTTCCGTTCCGATCTGGTCTTTCAGGCCAACGACCCTCTGATGCAGCTGCTCAAGTTTAATTTTAAGATCCATACTGACTGGTTTTTATGGTTTCATCAATTATTTCGGCGGTGTGTGCGTTGAACTTTACAGAAGCAATTCCGCTTTCCATTCCCGCTTTCGAACTGTATAGCTGGCTTTTGCCGATAATTTCACCGTTCCTTGCTTTCAAAACAAAGTATACTTTCCCGTTGACAGCCGTTCTCTTATCGTATCGGGAGTCATCCTGAGCATTGAACTTTACCGATTCAATTCCTTTCTGGCATGACCCTTTCTGCACATAGCCCTCACTGGTTAAAATAATTTCGCCGTTTCCGGCTTTCAGATTAAACTGATACTCCTGGTTTACTCTTCGGGTAATGACAAATTTTCCCATGGTTATTGATTTTTATTTTTAATAAATCGTTCTGAAATTTCTGATTCATTCAGAATCCTTTGATTAGGCAGGATAAGATGTATTTCCCCTGTTGGGTTCTCTATAATCCCTGCTCCTGATCTGCAGTTTTGGAAGCGGTATCTCAAAGCTTTTATTCCTGAAACAAATCCATCTGATGTTGTTTTTTCATATACATATTTCGAACAGCTTGTCCTGAAAATACATTTTCTCCTTTTTGACGGAGGAATGATCCGCCAATACATTTTAATTAGAAGGAGCAGGAGACTTTTCATCCTCTTTTTTATTAAATACCACCATCTGAAAGGATGTCATGTAACCGGACTTTTCAGTATTCCCAAAGCAGCCCTCTACCGGCTGGACATAAGTAGATACGCTCTCAAGCCTTACATATTCCCATCCTCCTTCAATATGGGTTTTTATTAACTGATCTAATTGTTCTGCAATATTCTTGGAACTCATGTTGTTGGGGTTCACTGTTGCAACAAAAGGTATTACTTTGTATTCCATGATTGTTTTTGTTTTACCTTCCAAAAGTATCACCCTTTAAGGAGTAATTTTTACGGAAAACCGTAAAACCGGCAAAAAATAAAAAAACCTTCCAATTTTTTGGAAGGCTGTGCATAAAATAACAAGAATTCGATATTGAATTTATTTTCAGAGATTTAACAAAGAAAGAGAAACGTGACCTTGGATTTTAAAATAGCGTTTTCTCTTAACAGCATGCAGATAAGATCATTAAATATGTCAGACCGGTGGTGATATGTCGGCAGAAGAAGCTTCCGGCATCCAGCTTCCTTCTTCCAGCCTTTTAATCCATCTTTTACTTCGGGTTAATATTAAATAAATAGTTTCAGATAATTCCGAGATCCTTGCAGAAGGCGACCAGCTGCTCGTTGCTGTTGACGCTGAGGTCTTCTTTCAGGCTGTTCAGCCTTTTTTCGACGCTGCTGAGGCTGGAGGGGCGGATGCTCTTTTCTTCAAGATGGGCCGGAATGTTTTTCTGCAGGATGCCTTTCGAGAGCAGGGAAACAATCACAATATCGTAGGTGGAAAATTCGTAATTGTTGAATTTCTTCATTTCCTGTTTAAGATCAAAAGACAGGTAATTTTCGCCGATGTAGACGGAAGCGATGGATTTCTTTAAATCTTTGGAATCGTTTCTGGCTTTCTGCACATAGCCGTTGATGTGATAATCGGAGAAAAGATTTTCGATGACACCGGATTTACGTTCGGCGGAAAAGACGATCACTTTCAGACCGGGCTGCAGCTCTTTTGCTTTTTCAATAAGTTCCTTCCCGTCTTTGAGCGTCTGGGTATGGTGGTCTTCTTCATAATAAAGATCGGTAATCAGCAGGTCGTAGGGCTGATTTTCCCTGAGGGCTTTTTGGATTTTTCCGATCGCATCGTCGCAGTAGTACACATAGTCTACCGTCGGAATATTGAGGTCTTCCAGGGTTTTCCGGACGGAAATATTGATGCTTTCGTGATCTTCGGCAATTAAAATTTTTTTGAACATGGTTATTTGGTTTAATTAGAAACATAGGTTTAAGACCTCAAAAGTAAAAGCATTTATCATTCCGCCATTACGGATTCACGTAAAACAGTGAAAAAAATGGGCGATCCCGGTCTTTTAATCAGATCAGTCCGATATCTTTACAGATGACGATCATCTCCACATTGTTTTTCGCTCCGAAGCTGTCGCGGAGTTCGTTCAGTCGCTTTTCGATGGAGCGGATGCTGTTCGGCTGCATCTGATGTTCTTTCAGGTACGCCTGCATCCCGTTCTGTTTAGATCCTTTGGCCAGCAGCTCCAGCAATTTCAGGTCATACGCATCCAGTGCGAAAGGAATATTTCGGATGGCATTTAAAATGTTCTGCGACATGATGGTTTCTCCTTTAGAAACCCTTTCAATCGCATTTCTGAGTTCTTTCCCATCATTTCTGGCTTTGCTTACAAACCCATTAATGCCATAGATTTTATAAAGATCGTCAATAACCTGCGCCCGCTTTTCCACGGAAAATACGACTACTTTCAGGTCAGGCTGGACTTTCCTTGCTTCCAGGATCAGTTCCTGACCGTTTTTCAGTTCCTGGCGGATATGGTCTTTTTCAAAAGAAAGATCGGCGATCAGCAGATCGTAGGGTTTTTTATCTTTTACCGCCTTCGCGATTTTATGAAAGGCTTCATCACAATACGTTACAAATTCAAAATGGGGAATGGATAATCCTTCCAGGGTTTGGGTGATGCCCAGGTTGGCGACTTCCTGGTCTTCCACGACTAATACTTTTTTAAACATAACAAAACGGTTACGAAGAAGGGAAAGAAAGATTTACTTTCAGCCCTTTTTCAATTTTCGTGTCAAAAGTAATCGTCCCGCCGATCGCTTCAATACGGGAAGCCGTATTCCGTAAGCCATTTTTATAAATAAGATCCCCGGAAATCCCAACGCCATTGTCTTTGTACTGGATTTCAACCGCCCCGTCAGTCTTTTCAAATTTAACGGCGACATGGCTGGCCTGGCTGTGTTTCTTCATATTCACCATCAGCTCGCGGATCATCTGGTAGACCTCTTCTTTAACCGCCGGAGCCACTTTTTCCCAGACCGAAGGATCATTGCCTGCCGTAAAGGTTTTCACCGCAGTATTATTAAATCCGGCAATCAGCTCCGAAATTTCCTGGCTGAATTCTTTTTCCTCACCGGCCTTTTCATAAGAAAGGTCCCGAGATTTTTCATACACGTATTCCAGTTCGTCCAGTGCCCTGTTCCGGTCAAAATCTTCCTGGTTCTCAATCTTGGCCATCACCTGGTAAATCCCGTTGGCCACTACATCATGCACCCGTTTCGACATTTTAAGTTGCGTATTTTTGACTTCGAGTTCTTTTTCCTGCTGAAGTCTTTTTTTTCTTTTTTTATACCAGAAAATGCCAATTATTAATATGCATATCAACGCTCCGATGCTAATATTTCTTAGCAATATTTTTACTTCTTTTTCAGCATCCTGAAGCTTTAATCTTTGATTATCTAATTCTTTTCTCTCGCTATCATATTTAATAAAAGAAAACCTATTCCTATAATCATTTCTGGTTCCTTGGATACTGTCTGAAAGTTTTTTGTATTGAATAAAGTAGTTTTTAGCATTATCAGCATTATCTACAATTATTAATCTTTCAATTGATTCCAATCTGTCTTCTGGACTTTTAATCTGTATTGCTATTTTCTCCATCTCCTTTGCGTAAAATAAAGATTTTTTAGTGTCTTTATTTTTATAAATATCTGATAAATGAGCGTAGCTTGAATTTAAACCCCAATAATCAGAATCTTGAAGTTTATCATATATAATTTTTATGATATTTTTATCTGCGGGATAATTTTTGTTTTGTAACCACTTGACATATTCAATATTATCTTTAACCCTGGCCTTTAAGGGAAGATTGTCTATTTCTTTTATATTAATTTTTTGTAAAATATTTAAAGCCTCATTATATTTATCAATTTTGAATTTAGCTACAGCTTTGTTGTTAAGTATTTCAATCCTTGTTTCTAAAGAATTAATCTTTTCTAAAAGGGCCTTATCATACCATTTTATAGCTTGTAAATATTGTTTTTCATCAGATTTAAGATCTCCTAAATTGCCATAAACAGAATATAGGCTTTCATCATTATCTTTCATTAATTTTAAAGCTTCAACCAATGTAGCTTCTGCACCAAGAATATCTCCAGAATACTTTTGTGCAATTGCTTGACAAATTAAACTTTTTGAAATATTTGATGAATCTTTATTCTTTTTATAAAGTAGTATTGCCTGTTGAAACTTTGAATAAGATGCAACATTGTTTTTAAGAAGTAGAGATTCTCCTTCCTTATAAAACTTATCGCCTTTAGACGAATTAAAGCTTACAACATCTTTTTTATTACATGAAATTGCACACAATAAAAATAAAATTAATAGATATCTATTCATTTTACTAAATTAAAAAAACCACTCAAAATGAGTGGTTTAAATTTATTTATTTTTTTGGAGGAAGGATTGGTCCTGTTTCACCTCCCGTATCTCCACCTGAACCTCCCGTTCCCGGATCTGTTCCTGTTCCTGGGTCAGTGCCCGTTCCCGGATTGGTGGTCTGAATGGTTACCGTTCCGTTATTATCGTTGTTACATGATGATGTATTGGCATTATTATGTCCGAATGCTAGTCCTAATAGCATTAAAAAGAATTGAATCATTTTCAAAAAATTTAATTGTTGAGGCATTCGTGTTCTTCCCTGCGAAACAGATCGCAGATAGTTTTACACGTGAAAAATTTCGAAGCGCTTCTTAAATTTTTTGGGAAGTAAACCTTCAAAAACGGAAGAGAAACATCTGCTTCCCAACCCGGATATTTTCTTCCGTTTTATCTGGTAGTTTTTGAAATCAGTTTCGTAACTTTGGTTTTGTCTATTGTTTTAATTGTTTGTTTCTCACTGATTTCTATGGCAAAGTAACGGCGAAAGGAAAGGTAAGTGTTAGACAAAATAAGGACATCGATTGACAAGAAAATGGACAGGAAAGGCATTACGGAAATCCGTAATGCAGAATGGAAAAAAATCAATTATTTTGTAATACCCTTAAAAAAAACTGATTATGTCCAAGAAAAAACTATTAATTACTGAGGTATTCAAAAAAGCAGAAGAAGAATCCCAACGAGATACAAAAAATGGATTAGCTTCATACCTATGGCTATACTTCAAAGAAGACATGGGATTTGATATAAATGATAGAAGCTTTTCCAGATACTATGACGCTTATGTAATTGGAAATAAAGAGATCAGGATTAATCCTGATCGATTAGATATGCTAAGTGAATATTTAGGATATAAAAATTTTGATGATTTTTCCGGAACTTTTGTCAAAGAAAATAATGAGGTAAATAAAACAACCGTAAAAGTGAGTGTTGATAATGATGAAGAATCTTTAACAGAAAAACTTTCAAAAATTGTCATCAATATTACTAATGAACAATACTTTAAAATTCCTGATTTTTTGAAGAAAAATGGGATGGGTATTGTAGAAATGGCTTTTGTTTTACTTCTTGTTACCGGAGGAGTTGTTTTTTCTAACGGCAAAGGAACTCCACCATTAGGTATTTTCTCTGGCGGCGGTACTCCCGCTATTGATAAACCATATATGTATTGGGATAAAGACCGGTATATCGCTAGTGACAGCAGTTACATAAGTCCTCAGATTGAAGTGGTACCGATGGAACCGAACAAATTCGTCTATCAAAAAAGAATCACAAGGCCGGATACGCTTACCATTGAAAATGCAGTAGATAAGGTTTGGTATGATAAAAGTGACAATCACGTTGAGTTCTTTACTAATTATGGAACACATCCTGAAAATGGAAAGACCTTAAAAGTCGCTACTCCACACATTGTTGAAACCTATGGCGGTGAAAATGCGAATCTTGAACTGGCAGACAATTAAATTTCTTTACAATGATTTAAACTTTACTTAAGATAATTCACCGGATATTCCTTTACTTTCGTCTTTTTTAAGATGAATAAAGGAATATTCTCATTTTTAATGCTGGTCTTTTCCCTGTTTTCGGCGCAGCAGAAGCCGGTACAGATCGCCTTTCTTTCGGATGTGCATTTCCAGGATCTGTACGGAAGCTTTTCCGACAGCGATTTTAAAGGGATTCCCAATCCCAAAACAGGAAAACCCACGATCCTCAGGACCATGGATGCGCAGCTGCATTCTACCCGGATTTTTAACGAAAACTATTTTGCTTTCCTGAAAGCCTTGGATGATATTGCCGAAAAAGGGATCAAAATCGTAGCGATGCCCGGTGATTTTTCGGATGACGGGCAGGCCTACAACATCCGCGGGCTGCATAAAATACTGGACCGGTATCACCGGCAATATGGAATCGATTTTTACCTTACTACCGGAAATCATGATCCGGTAGGGCCGTTCCGCAAGGATGCCGGAAAAGACGATTTTCTCGGACAGGACGGCCGGCCTATGGGCATCTACAGCCGGGCAGATATGGGGAAAGTCCGTCCTGAAATCATTACCCCGGATATTGCCGAATCCGGGTACCTGGAAATCCTGCACGAACTGAAAGATTTCGGGTTCTATCCGAAGAAAGAAGACCTGTTCTGGAGCACACCTTTTAATTTCGATCCGGTTAACCGTTACTCATACGAAAAAGCATTACAGGAAGCCGATTATTCGAAAAGAAGATATGAAGTGGCAAAAGGATTCAGCGTTCCGGACCTGAGTTATGTGGTTGAGCCGGTGAAAGGAGTATGGATGATGGCCATCGACGGAAATACCTACATCCCGAAAAACCTGGCCGAAAATCCGGGAAATCCCACAAATTATAAAGGAGCGGGCATCGGGTATAACAATGTGTTAACCCATAAAGAGCACCTGATCGACTGGGTACAAAGAATGACTTCGGAAGCGAAGCGCAACGGTAAAACGTTGATTGCCTTTACCCATTACCCGATGATCGATTTCAATGACGGGGCAACCGGTGAAATTAAAAACCTGCTGGGTGAGAAGAAATGGCAGCTGGAAAGAGTTCCCGGAGAAGAAGTGGCCAGAGCTTTTGCAGAAGCCGGGCTGACGGTTCATTTTGCCGGCCATATGCACATCAACGATACGGGCATCCGGAAATTTGGGGAGAAGATGCTGGTAAATAGTCAGGTGCCTTCGCTGGCGGCCTATCTTCCGGCCTATAAAATCCTGACCGTTAAATCTCCGGGACAGCTGGAAGTAACCACGAAAGCCATCGATGATGTCCCGGGTTTTGATGCATTGTTTCCCCTTTATGAAAGGGAATATGAAGCTTTACGAAAGGATAAAACGAAGATTCTCTGGAATAAGGATATCCTGAAAACGAAATCCTATCACGATTTTATGCTGTTTCACCTGAAAGAACTCGTCCGTCTGCGGATGATCCCAGGAGAATGGCCGGTAGACTTTATAAAAAAAGCCGGAAAAATGGACGGGGAAGAGCTGCTGCTGCTCGTTCGGACCAAAGCGCAGTTAAAAGAAAAAGGAATTGATGCCCAAGCTTTCAGGCTGTGGAATTTTGAAGATCTTCTGCTCGATCTGTATAAATTTCAGTCAGCGGATGAGCTTGCAAAAAAAGACATTCCGGAAAAAAGGCGTCAACAATACCGGATATTGGAGGACGTATATGAGAAGAGCGGGGTAGACGATCCGTTTATTATACAATTAAAAACGGTTTTTAAAATACTTTCTAAACTATCCTCAGGAGATCCCGCAGAGCATTTTGAAATAGATCTTGAAAAGCAGGAGATCAGAAGATTATAGCTGATCTTCTGCAGATTCTACAGATTTTTCATATAAGTTTCCTATGCCATTTGTGAAACTATTGGTGTCATTTGTGTTTAAACCGGCATAATGTCAAAAGCAGAACGTTATCCGGATCCGTATAAGTTTCCTGTGTTATTTGTGAAAACATGGGTGTCATTTGTGTTTAAAAATCAGAAAAGACCGCCGGTGATCCGGCAGCCTTTCCTATTATAAATCTAATCGTAAAAATGTCCTATTTTCCGGTCACCGGATTTTTCCGTTCATAGGTATGGTTATCAAAACTGACTTTATAGTTTGATTTAAACAATGTACTCGGCTGGTAATAGTCGGTTGTGATAATCTGTGCACCGCTTTCTTTCGCCTTTTCAAACCTCGAGTAATCCTCTTTCCTCGCTTCCATCGTATCGGCATCGGCCCGTGTCCGGATAATGTATCCCTGTTTCACCAACCCGGCAATCTCAGGGCCCGGGTCATTTCGGAACAACACCGCAGCCTCAGGAGTTCCCGGTGCTGAATTCGTGAAGATCATCCTTCCTTTCAGAGACGGATGGCCTTGGATGTACAGATCCCGGTTTTCGCTGTTATTATCGAGTACAAACAGGAATTTTCCCTTCGCATCTTTTACTTTCGGCCAGTGTTTATCCAAAACCGCTGCATTCAGCGTAGGATAGGAGCCACGAATGCCATCAGGGGTAATGATTTTATTCTTTCCCAAATACTTTTTAAGCTCACCATCCAGCTCATCGAAAAGCTTTGATGTATAATGTTCGGGTTCGGTGCCGTACGGGTTGGCCTTTCCGTCTTTGGGTTCCAGCGTGATGAAAACGGGATCATGATCCGGATGGGCATCCGACCATTTCTTCAGATCTTTCAGGCAGTCTTCCAGCGTATAGTATTGGCTCTGGTAATCGATATCCGTTATATGGATCATTTTATACCCCGGCTTCTTCATCTTTCCTTCCGGATCGAAAGGCTGTGCGGTTTTCACCAGGTCTAAAATTTTCGGATGCGCATATTTTCCGCCTTTGCTGTCTGCATATACATCGATTTCAAGGTTGCGGAGCCCAAGGTCGAGCTGCCGGGGGATTGGGATATGCTCATACTGGATTCTCGGGAGAAGGTTCAGCGAATCTCTTTTCAAGAGATATTCGTAGACTTCAGGGAGGATGGCCTTTTTATAGGAATTATGGGAACCGATCACCTGGATCTCGTTGATCTTCATCTCATCAAGCTTTGCGGACTGTGCCCGGAGAAGTACAAAAGAAGATAAGAAGATGCCCAGAAAAGCTGCCTTTTTCATGAATTCAGGATTTGTTTCAGCGAAAATAGCAAGTCTTTTTGCGACGGCACTTATACAATATGTTAAGTCTTTTTTACGGTTATGTGAATGCGGAAAATGCCCTGTCTGTAAGTGTTTGAAGATGAACGGGGTCCCATCATCCCAAAGACGGACATTTATATTTATTTGATTTTAAGATAATATTAGGTTAAAATCATTTCAGCCTAAACGGTTTTACTTTGTATCCCGAAATAAAAACTAACGACGGCCTGAAAGGAAAACCGCTGTTGCGGCAACAACAGCGGCTTTTATCAAGCAATGTAACGTCATGCAATTACTTTACTTAATGATATGTACCACAAAATTAATTCTTTTACGTTTAAAAAACTAATTCCGATTGCACTGATTTTCCTAGTGGCCCATCAGGTTCATGCAGAAAGGCTTCCGGCACATTATGCCATAGCTTCACAGGTGAAGGAAACCATCACCGGGAATGTAACCGATCAGGACGGTTCGGCCATAGAAGGCGCGAAAGTGACGGTTGTAGAAACGGGAGAAACCGTTACCACGGACGCTTCCGGAAACTTTACGGTTTCGGCAGCTATCGGTCAGGCCCTTTCGATTTCCTATGAAGGATATTCGGCACAGACGGTGAAAATTTCGGGAACTACTGTTTCCGTAAGTTTATCCTCAAAAAAAAGTGCCGCTGCCATTGAGGAAGTGACCCTGGTAGGATACGGTTCGCAGAAAAAATCGGATCTGACGGGGGCGATCAGCCAGCTGAAGGCCGAGAACTTCAAAGAAGGGATGAACATTTCAGTAGATAACCTGATGCAGGGTAAAGTAGCCGGGGTGCGCATTGTGCAGACAAGTGGTGAGCCGGGAGCCGGTGTCAATGTTTCCATCCGGGGAATCGGCTCCATCAGAAGCGGAAGTACACCTTTATTCGTTGTAGACGGCGTTCCGCTGAACAATGATCCAGTAAGTGCACAGAGCCCGAATGTAGGGTTGGGAAATGTACAGGCTAAAAACCCGCTGAACTTTTTGAATACCAACGATATCGAATCCATCACCGTACTGAAGGATGCTTCCGCAGCCGCCATCTACGGGGCAAGGGGATCAAACGGGGTAGTGCTGGTGACCACCAAAAGAGGGAAAAAAGGAGAACCCATATTTACTTACGATACCTATCTGGGATTCTCTTCAGTAATCAAAAAGCTGGATTTGCTGACGGCCGGCGAATACAGGGCGGCCGGCATCAACAAGCTGTACGACCACGGTGGAAATACCGACTGGCAGGACGAGATTTACAGAAATGCCGTTTCTTCCAATCATTCGGTTTCATTCTCCAAAGCTACGGAGACAGGCAGCTACTTTGCATCCGTTTCCCACATGGATCAGGACGGCATCGTGCTGAACAGCAGTTTTAAAAGAAATACCGCCCGCATCAACGCAGAAGAATCTTTTTTTGATAATAAAAGGCTGAAAGTAAAGGTAAACCTCACCGCCAGTGATATCAAGGAAACCGGAATCCCGAACGGCGGCAACGCAGGATCCGATGGCCAGCTGATCATCCATGCGCTGATGGCCAACCCTACGCGTTCCGTATATGATGAGAACGGAAATTATACCAATTTCAACATGAATGCCCACTACAATCCCCTGTACCTGTTAAGCGTTTACAGTGACAAAACCAATACGTTCAGGATATTGGGAAATACGGAAGCAACGCTGAGGATTTTACCGGGACTGAATTACAAATTCAACCTGGGGATCGATAAAACCACGTCGGAAAGAAATACCACGATCTATCCGAATGTCACCGACCGGACCCCGAAGGGAATGTATGTTCAGGCAAATCTTGATTCTTATAATGTCCTTCTCGAACACTACGTGACATACGATTTTAACATCCGGAGAAATAACTTCAGTTTATTGGGCGGTTTCTCCTATCAGAAGTTCAAGAATACCGGAACGTATTTCGGCGTGAAAGATATTGCCGCACAGGGAGCGGGGATCGCTCCGGAAATCAATCCCGGCTATTCGGGGACGGCATTTGTCCCGGGGGCCGGCTATGCTCAGGAAAATGAGCTGCAGTCGTATTTCGGAAGAGTAAATTATAATTTTGATAAAAAATACTTGATCACGGCTTCCCTGAGAGCAGACGGCTCCACCCGTTTCGGAAACAACAACAAATACGGATACTTTCCTTCCGTAGCGGCAGGCTGGACGGTTTCGAATGAGAATTTCCTGAAGGGGAATGCAGTTATCAACGAATTAAAATTAAGAGGAAGCTGGGGACAGACCGGGAACCAGGAGGTGCCGAATAAAATTACCCAGGCCAGCTCTTCACTTACCCAGGCTGCAGGATATTATTTATATGATAATTTAAATCTCATCAACGGGGTAGCCATCAACCGGACGGTAAATCCTGATCTTAAATGGGAAGTGGTGGAACAGACCAACATCGGGACAGATTTCAGCCTCTTCAGGAACAAACTGTACGGATCATTGGAATATTACCATAAAACGACAAAAGATCCGATCCTGAATATTCCTTCCCGACCGCTGAGTCCTACCAGCAACGTATGGAGGAATGTTGATGCACAGATCGTAAACAAAGGGTTTGAGTTTTCTCTAGGTTCGGAAATCATCAGAAATGAAAACTTTACCTGGAATTTTGATGTAAACGGAGCCACTGTAAATAATGTGGTGAAAGATCTTCCGGTTTCAGCAATTTATTCGGGAGAAGTTTCCGGGCCCGGACTTTCCGGGGTGACGGCAAATATCTATAAAAACGGCTATGAAGCCGGGTCATTCTATATGTACAATTACCTGGGGGTAGACGCCAGCGGAAAGTATATTTATGAAGACCTCAACGGCGACGGAAGAATCGATCAGAACGACCGGAAAATTTTCGAAGGGGCCATTCCGAATTTTACTTTCGGGATCAATTCCTATATGAAATACAAAAATTTTGACTTTGCCTTTTCATTCATCGGGCAGACCGGCGGGTATCTGGTCAACAATACCGCATTGGATTTAAACATCAACAACCTGGCTTCAGACCGGAATGTGCTGAAAAGCTTCTATGAATCGGGTGCCAGTTTCACCAATCAGCCTCAGCTGTCTTCGCTTTATCTTGAAAAATCGGATTTTATCCGTCTGAATAATGTAAGGCTGGGGTATACCTTCAATATGAATCAGCTGAAATTCCTGAGAAGCATCAATCTGTATGTAAGTACACAGAATGTATTTACCATTACCAACTATTCAGGCTATGATCCCCTTGTGGATACCAACAAGCAGGTAGGCGGAAACCAGTCGCTTGGGATTGATTACACAACGTATCCGTCTGCAAAAACGTTCATTCTGGGAGCAACCGTTAAATTTTAATCTAATTAAAGAAATTATGAAATCTAAATTTTTAAATATTAATACCCTTGTTTTATCCGTTGCCGCATTGGCATTGGTAGGATGTACCAACCTGGATGAGAAAGTAATCGATGAGGTACTGGGTTCTGAAGTCGCCGATCCTGAAGCAGCCCTGGCTGCCGCTTACAGCCAGCTTGGTGAAGGAACTTTTGTAGACCATGGCGGAGTTTTTGCCCTGCAGGAATATTCTACCGATGAAGCCATTCTGCCAACCAGGGGAAGCGACTGGGGCGACGGCGGAAAATGGAGGGCCATGCACGAATTTACCTGGGATGCCAATAGTGATGTGGTAAAGAATACCTGGAACCAGCTGAACTTCGGGATTACCAAGTCCTTAACGGCAATAGCCAGTGCCAATAAAAGTACAGCGGCCAATAAAGCTTTATTTCTGGCTGAAGCGAAAGGATTGCTGGCATTTTATACCTATACAACCATCGACCTGTTCGGGCAGGCACCGTACAGGGATCCTGAAAACATTAATGCGCCTATCGAAATCCGGAAAGCGGAAACCACCATTGATGCTTTAATTACGGAAGTGGAAGGGCTTATCCCCAATCTGGCCGATATTAAAACCCAGAATACCCACGCCGGAAGATTTACCAGACAGGCAGCGTATGCCCTGTTGGCGGATATGTATCTGAACAGGGTCGTTCTGAAAAATAAAACAGGCAGTAACTTTAACTTTAAAGAACAGGCCATTAATGGAGGCGGAACCGATATGGATAAAGTCATCCAATATTCCGATTTGCTGATCAACAATTCCCTTTTTAGCCTCGAATCCAATTATTTTCACAATTTCGACATCAATAATGACACGAGTAAGGAAATGATCTTTACGGTGGTTCAGAAGAAAATCGCCAATTCGGATAAAGGTTCCGATAATGACCTGGCGTATATGTCCATGGAAAGGATCCAGAAACCGTCACCGGACAACCGGGGAACGAATGCGTCCTGCGTAACCCCGGAATTTTATTATTCCTGGAACGGAAACCATAATGATCCCCGCTTCCAGAGAAGCTATCAGTATTCGGACGGAACATGGTTCAGAAACGACGGCACCGATATCAGCGTACCGTCTACCAGTAAAGTGGAAGGGACAGGAAAACCATGGTTCCATTTCAACAGAGGCCTGCAGGCGGGGCAGCAGTATGGCCCTAAGATCGTCAACGGGGATTTTGATATGACGGCAGACGGCAGAATTAAAGTTTATAAACTTTTCACAGAGAAAAACACCACCCTGGCCGCAGATTTCACGCCTGATCTTAATTTTGATAATCCTTCGGAAGCGGTCTTTACCCAGGCACAGATCAACAGAGGGGTCAGAAACTTTAAGTTTGAATTTGATCCCGGTTATGGAAACAACGGGACAAGCGGTGTTGATGTTCCTCTATACCGGTTGGGAACCATTTATATGATGAGAGCAGAAGCCTATTTCAGAAGCGGAAATGTAACTGCTGCCCTGACGGACGTCAATAAACTCAGAACAAGCCGGACGAACGACGCTTTAAAAGGAAATACTGCAGGAGTTGCTCTTGCTTCTCTGGATGCCAATACTTTATTTAAGGAATCCGGCTATGAGCTGTATTGGGAATTATACAGAAGAAAAGCCATGATTAGGTTCGAAAAGTTTGATCTTGCGGGAACGGCAAAACCGGTTTCCCAGCCCTACCGGAGAATTTTCCCGATTCCTCAGGCTACCATTGATGCCTCGAAGGATTTTACCCAGAATCCCGGATACTAAGACCGTTATTTCTTTTTATAAAACGATTATTTTTGTAAACAAAAAGCGAAGGGATTATTCTCTTCGCTTTTATTTTTTAAGATTGATGCAGGACAGGATTACTCTGCATTCAGCATCCCAAGTTCCCCGAAATGCTTTTTGAATTTCTGGATTTTCGGTCCGACTACCGCGCTGCAGTAAGGCTGGGTGGGATTTTCATTGTAGTACCCTTGGTGGTATTGCTCCGCCGGCCAGAACTTCTCGAATGGGGAAAGTTCGGTAACATAGGTTCCGGCCCATCTTCCGGATTGCCTGGATGTTTCAATGGCTTCTTCGGCCTTTGTTTTTTCCGCATCGTCTTTGTAATAAATGACGGAACGGTATTGGGTCCCGACATCGTTCCCCTGTCTGTTGAGCTGGGTAGGATCATGAAGGAAGAAAAAAACATCCATCAGCTGTTCGTATGAAATAATGGCAGGATCGTAGGTGATCTGTACCACCTCCGCATGGCCTGTTGTTCCGGTGCATACTTCTTCGTAGGTCGGATTGTCTTTATGGCCTCCGGAATATCCTGAAACGGCTGAATGTACCCCTTTCAGCATATTGAAGCAGCTTTCCACACACCAGAAACATCCGCCTCCGAACGTGATCTGTTCTAAATTATTGTTGTCCATTGTTGTTTGATTATTGTCGTTAAAATATTTTTCCCGTCAAGGAATAAGATGGAGAAAAAACCTATCAAAAATAAGGAAAACTTTCTCAATTTCCGAGCCAACCTTCGTCGCATCACCAAATGATGGTGATAGATCAGACAAATTAATGAAGCTTTAAGCAATGAAAATCTGCGTCATCAGCAAAATCTGCGTGCTGTTTTTTAACGCAAAGGTTTACTCTTACATGCGCATATTTAAGGGAGCAAAGCATGAACCAGCAAGCTGATTGATAAAGGTTACGTTCGCTTCGCGCGGCAGGCTTGTCTGCCTTTGCCTCCTGAAATCAACGGTATGGAAATCCATCTTTGCGTTAAAAAAATCCTCAACAAAAATCTGTATTAATCCACTAATTCGCACAAAAAAAGCACCCTGAAAAGGATGCTCATATCATTTAAATGCATTTCAGTTATTTTTCCCAGACCAGGGCACTTGCCCCTAAAATGGCAGCATCCGCTTCGTCCAGTTCACTGAAAACCAATTTCACTTTATTTCTGAAAATAGGCAGTAAGTTTCTTTCCATATGGAGTTTGGTCGGTTTCAGGATAAAATCGCCGGCCTTGATGACTCCGCCGAACAGAAGAATGGCTTCAGGAGAGGAGAACATTACGAAATTGGCCAGGGCTTCCCCCAGCTTCTGTCCGGTGTACCGGAACACTTCCATGGAGATGGGGTCGCCTTTAAGGGCGCATTCGTGAACGGTTTTAGAGTTGATGGATTCTTCAGGATATTGGTTCAGGATCGACTCCGGGAATTCGGCTCTCATTTTCTTGGCGGTGATGGCAATCCCCGTTGCGGAGGCATAAGCTTCCAGACAGCCTTCGGAACCGGTGCTCCAATGTTTCCTTCCGCCGGGTTTTACGATGGTATGCCCTAATTCTCCGGCAAAGCCGTCATGTCCGTAGACCAGCTTTCCGCCGGCTACGATCCCGCTTCCGACACCGGTTCCGAGCGTGATCATGATAAAATCTTTCATTCCCCTGGCGGCCCCGAAAAGCATTTCGCCGATGGCCGCGGCATTGGCATCATTGGTAATGGTGCACGGAAGCCCGAATTTCTCTTTTATCAGATTGGCAAAAGGGATGGTTCCTTTCCAGGGAAGGTTGGGCGCCTGTTCGATGGTTCCCGTGTAGTAGTTGGCATTAGGGGCGCCTACTCCGATTCCGTCGAAATTCCTTTCGTTTCCGTGTTTTTCGACCAGAGGAGCTACCGCTTCGTACAAGGCATCGATATATTCTTCTACGGTAGGATAGGCATCGGTACGGATGTTTCCTTTTTCCAGGACTTCCCCCCGGTGGTTTACGACTCCAAATTTGGTGTTTGTCCCGCCGATATCAATTCCGAGCGCAACGTGTTTTGACAAATCTACTAATGACATTCTATTCTAAAATTCTAAAAGGTTAAAATTATAAAAAAGATTGTATTAATAGATTATTAACGACATAATTATTGAAAAAAAAATTCAGGCTGTTTTTACGGATTTCTTTTTCCTCCTGCCCCACCAGATCATAAAGCCGGTGACTGGCAATGAGGCACATACAAGGCTGACGAAGAAGGCAATGATCTTTGTAGGAAGCCCCAGAATGGATCCGACGTGGATGTCGTAATTGGCACCGACGGCTTTTTCGCCTAAATTTTTGTCTTTCATATCATGGGTATGAAGCAGTTCGCCGGAGTTTTCATCAAAGATCAGGCTGCTGCTTTTATGATAGGAATAGGACAGGTGCTTGACATATACTTCAAAGTTCGGATGTTCGTGATCATCCATATGCTCATGGCCCAGATCGAGGGAAAATCCGTAAGAATCAGGGTATTTTGCTTTTACGGTATTGCTGATTTTATCCAAAGTCCCTTCGGTCCTTAATTCGACGGGTGCTTTTGTTTTGATGGAAGAGAAATCGGGATAGGCTGTTTTCCCACCGGAGAAAATAAAATAGATGGCGGCCTGTACGAAAAAGAAAGCATAGAATAATCCGGTAATGGAGAAGATTAGGGCAAAGATGGAAGCATAGAACCCTAAAACATTATGAAGGTCGTAATTCTTCCTTTTCCAGTTTTTTACATTTTGCCATTTGAAAGAGAACCGCTGTTTCCGGGCTGCCTTGTTTTTAGGCCACCACAGGACGATCCCTGAAATGAGCATGATGACGAAAATGATCACCGGAATGCCGACCAGGTACGTTCCCCACGATTGTTTCAGCAGGTAGCTCCAGTGGATCATCTTGACGATCTGGAAGAACCCGTTTTTCTCATCGTAGGTCCTCAGAACCTCTCCGGTATACGGATTGACATAAGCGACTTTGTATACAGGGAATTCGTCAAAGTAATTCCAGCCCTCCGGATTATGTTCGTACCAGTAAAATAAATAGGACATTTTTTTGTCGATCGGGATATTTACCCAGTGAACGGGGTATTTTTCCTTCACCTGTTCCACCACGGTCTTTTCCAGGGTCCTGATCGGTAGAACCTGCTTCTGCTCTATATTTTGTTCGTTATGATAAATGACGTCTTTCCGGGTGGTATTCTCAATTTCATCCTTGAAAACATACAGGGCACCGGTAACAGAGATAATAAAAATCAGAAATCCGACCCCCAGGCCCAGCCACAGATGCAGTTTCCCGGTCCATTTCTTGAATGCGCCCGGCTTTTTCTTATGATGATGCTTTTTCCTCATGTCTTCCTTAAGTCCCGCAAAGATAATATTTTAATTTTTATTTAGAATATTTATAATTAAGGAAATTTTGCTTAAAATTATTTGTAAAATATTGGATAAGCGTCAAGATGCAAAAATTCTACATCGCTTCTGTTTTAAGGCGTAAAGATTTTACCAGAGATAAAATTTTACCGGATCTTAATGAAAATGTATCAAATCTCATCAGTACCTCTCGCTAATAAAACTTCCGGCCCCCATCTTCCTTCTTCCAGCCTATCAAACTTAAAATGTATACTCCACCATCATCGTTCCCCTTGTTCCCAGCGCATTCACGAAGTCGCTGTCCCGGGCTGCCCACCAGGCAATGGCCGGCTGGTAAGACCTGTTGAATACGTTCTCGATTCCTGCAGAAACCTTCCAGCTTTTGTTAAGGTCATAGCTTGATTTGAAGTTGAAAACCGTGTATTCCGGAACTCTCCCTTCTCCGTAAGTGTACAATCCCGTCTTGGCATTCGGCTGGAAACGGTCCTGCTCAAAGGCATGAAGCATGTCCAGTCCTACCGATAAGCCCCGGATCGGCCTTACCTGAATATAGGCCAGGACTTTCGGAGCCGAAATCCGGCTGTTGTTGATCCTGGTGGAATAATCGCCGTCGTCTTTCGGGGAAGTAATGCCTTCCATCCAACTGTAGCTTCCCCCGAAATTAATCCAATGTACCGGATTGAACTGAAGGAATCCTTCCACCCCGTATACCACTTCCGGAGCCCGCTGGATCATCAGGGAACGGTCCGGGCTCTGTACAAAGGTGGCTCCCAGTTTGGAGGTGCTTACATAAGACGTGATTTCGTAATTCAGCCATCTGGTGATCTGGCCGGTTGCCCCCAACTCATAATTGTTCACGATAATCGGTTTTGTCTCCAGCTGGCTGATGGTCTCTGCGGTTGAAGTTCTCAGGATTCTTCCCAGCTCATTGATGGAGTAGGACTGTGAAAAGCTTCCGAAAAGATTAATCTGAGGATTGAAATTGTAGCGGAACCCGATGTTTCCTACCAGGGCATTGTATTCCAGGTCACCGCCTTTCACGAAAATGCTTTTGGTGAAGGTCCCGTCGTTTTTGATGGTGGACAGGGTATTGAAATCGCCCACTTTTACTTTGATATTTTCGTACCGGAACCCGCCTTTAAGGATCAGCTTTTTAAAGAGATCGACTTTTACGAGCATAAAAGGGGCAATGTTGGTCATGTCCATGTCCGGCGTCCAATACCGGCCGTCTTCCAGCTTCTGTACGGTTTTATCATTTAAAATGTCGGCCCCGTAAATTATTTCTCCCTGGGAATTCTTGGTATTCCAGAGCTGGGTATCGAGATTGAACCGGGCGCCTTTTTTCTTTGAAATCACGTTGGACTGGCCGCCGTTCAGGAAGGTGTCGCTGTATCCGTAGACCGTCCGGAAATCCTGCAGGTACAGGTTGATGTTCAAAGCCGTCCCTTCCCAGAGCTTCCGGTTGTCATAGCTGATTTTGAAATTATGGTTCCTCGGCGTTCCCTGGGGTGTGGTTTCCTGGTTTTTCGAGGACCCTTCACCGATGGTCGGTGTAATGCCGTATTTTCCTGTTTTAAGGCCGAGGCCAAGGTCGGATTTTGAGGCATATCCGATGTAGGAAGCTTCTATTCTCTGGTTATCGTTCAGGTTGTAGCCCAGTTTCAGCATTCCGTTGTAATTGTCCATTTTGGCCGGACTTGACGTGGGGCTGAGGTTGATGCCGTCGGCATCTTTCATGTAGCCGGTTCTTTCGTAAGCGAGAGAGGCGGCATAATCAAATTTTGGCGTGATCTTTCCGGTTAAAAACTGACTGGCACGGACACCCAGGGTTCCTCCGTACAGCTGGCCGGTAATCCCGACCTGCGACTGTCCGGAGATCTTATTGTCGCTGCCCGCTCTTCTGGTGATGTAGTTAATGATTCCGCCGTCGGATCCGTTTCCGTAAATGGAGGTTGCGCCTTTAATGACTTCAATTCGTTCGATCACGGACGGATCGATGGATCGGATATCCCTGGAGCCATTCCGTAAAGGCGTCGATTGCGGGATGCCGTCGATCAGGACAAGCACCTGCCTTCCCCTGAGGGTCTGCCCGCTGTTGGTGGTCATTCCCGAACTGGTCGCCAAGCTGGGAACGGTGTATTGTAGGATATTGGTAATGTCGGAATTGACGGTAAGCTGAGACTGGATCTGCTTCCGGCTCACTATCGTTACGGAACTCGGAACCTCTTTGATGCTTTCTTTTTTTCTTGAAGCGGTCAGCACGACTTCATCCACGTCTTTCATCTGTAAAGAGTCTTTCTGCTGTGCCGTAACGGTAATGGCAGCCAAAACAGCTACCGGTAAAATGATTTTCTTCATGATGTTTTTTTTCTTCCTTTTTTCTTCCTTTTTCCCAGCCATACCAGAAATCCGGTAACGGGCAGTGAGGTGCAGATCAGCCCCGCTGCAAACCAGATGATTTTCCCGATGATCCCGAAATAGGAACCCGTATGAACATCATAATTGGCGTGGGCATATTTTTCTGCCGTATTTAATTTCTGATGGGATTTGTTCAGCAATAATTTCCCGGAGTATTTGTCAAATGCCAGCTGGTTTCTCACGGCAAATCTTCCGTCTTCGCCGTAAACCGTTACCGGAATATTGCTTAATGGTTTTCCCTTTTTATTTTTGCCGTTCAGCGGGATCCTGAAACTCGATGAGGCGGCATAGAGCTTTCTGGTTTCCTGAGCCGTAAGATCATACACCGCGTTGTTTCTTACAAGTAGCGAATCGGGTGATTTCACTTCCTTTTCTTTCGGCAGTTCTGTTGAGCCGGACAGTGCCAGGTTGAAGGTATTCTTCACCCACGGATAGGCAAAGTAAATTCCGGTGATGCTCATCAGCAGCGCAATAAAGGATGCGTAAAACCCCAGGATGTTATGAAGATCGTAATTTTTGCGTTTCCAGGTTTTCACATTTTTCCAGTCGAACCCGAATCTTCCTTTGCGTGCTTTTTTATTTTTAGGCCACCATAAGACAATGCCTGTGATCAGCATGATGATAAAAAGTATCACGGGAATTCCCACTACATATTTTCCCCAGTCGGCTTTTAGAAGCAGGCTCCAGTGAATCGATTTCAGGATCGGGAAGAGATCGTACTTCTCATTGTACATCCCTAGTATTTCACCGGTATACGGATTTACATACACCAGTTTGTTGATCTTTACTTCATCAAAATAATTCCATGCTTTTTTATCCTTCTCATAATACAGGAATTCATAAGCCCTGTTTTTAGCCAAATGAATTTCAACGGAGCTGATGGGATATTTCCCATGGACTTCCAGCGTCACCTTTTCCTTCAGGGTTTCAAGGGAAAGCGGCTTCTGCATAATCGTTTCAGCTTTCACGAACATAGTTTCTTTCCGGAGCTGATGCTGGATTTCATCCTTGAAAACATACATCGTCCCTGATAATGAAACGATAAACATGATCAGCCCGACGGACAAGCCAAACCACAGATGCAGTCTGGCAGACCATTTTTGGACAAAAGAAGGTTTCTTTTGATGATGATGCTTCTTTCTCATAAGAAAAAGTTAACCCCTCAAGAGGTTAACTTTAATTTATTTAAAATTTGTAATTTAAACTTAATGATACTGTTCTCAATCTTTGCGGTGTTACTGTTGACCAACCGGAAAAATATTTTTTATTAGCAATATTATCAAGCTTTAGAATTACACTATATTTATCTTCATTATAAGAGAGGGCAGCATTAAAGATAGCATAACTCGGAATCGCAAATGTTCCGATTGAAGCTCTGTTCAAAGTGTAAAGCTCACTGGCAGAATTAGCTCCGAAACCGATACCTACATTTTTCAAAGCGCCTTCCTGCACTTTATAATTTGCCCAGAAATTGAAAAGATTTTTAGGACCGGCTTCTTCAGGGCGATATCCTACATAAGTTGGATCTCCTACGGTAACTTCACTGTCGTTGTGGCTGAATCCGGCGATGATATTTAATCCGTTAATCGGGCTTCCTACAACACTTATTTCAAAACCTTTACTTTCAACTTCTCCTCCCTGGATACTGTTTTGAGCATTCGCAGGATCCGGCATTACTTTATCTTTAACCTTAATGTTGTAATAGCTTGCTGTAATAGATAATTTATCCTTTATCAAGCTGGCTTTCGTTCCGGCTTCCCACTGATTGGCATGTTCCGGATCGAAATAAGCAAAATATTTACTTCCATCCGCTGCTATATTCTGAACCGGTTCTACATTTTGAAAACCGTTCATATAGTTGGCGAAAATTGACAGTTTATCCTTAATGGGCTGGTAAACCAATCCTAATTTCGGAGAAAACGTTGTTGTAGCTTTTGATTCTTCAACGGCATACGCTGTTGGATTTCCTGTAAAATGGTCAACTCTTGCGCTTAACATAGCTGATAGGTTCGGAAGAATATAGACTACATCAGAAATGTAAGCACTGTATATTTTTGTTTCCATTGATCCTATGGCATTCTGTGTAGAAGCCAAAGCGGTATTTACTGCAGCCTGGTTTAATTCACCGGCTTTTGTATCAGTCTGATTAATTAATGAGATTGTTCCGAATCCGGTCCAGCCTGTTCCTCCAAGTAGAAACTGTCTCTGGAAATAATCTAGACCGAATAAGAGTTTATTTTTAACTTTTCCGATATTGAAGTTTCCTACAAAATTCTGTTGAATTCCCGTAGTATTGGTCTCACCGCCTAATTTAGAAATGAATCTTGTAAACTCATTACCGTTAGCCGAATCCCAAAGGTATTGATTATATCCATCCGTCTTTGTATTCCCTTTTGATACGATGGTCTGTGAAGTCCAGTTATCAGAGATTTTATAGGTAGCCTGAGCCTGAATGTTGAATGTTGTATTTTTAATACTCAGATCGTTGCTGGTATATGATTTTTTGTAGTTCTGTTCAAACAAATCGATTGAATGAAAAGATAAAGGGCTGTATCGGCTTAAGAAAATCATTGGCGCATTTGCCGCATCAGATTTCTTAATTTCAGTATTCACAGTAAATGTCAGTTTGTTATTTACAACATACTTTACGGACGGAGCAACATATACTGATTCGTAAGAACCAGCATCCTGGAAAGAATTTTGTTTTTGATACGCCGCATTGACCCTTGCATAAAGGTTTTTTCCGATAGGAGCATTTATGTCAGCAGTAATTCTATTTAAACCATAGCCTCCCAGAACATATCCTGCTTCTCCGCCGAAATAGTTGTATGGTTTTTTAGTAACAACATTTAATAATCCTCCGTAAGATATAACACTTCCTCCATACAATGTACCTGAAGGTCCTTTTATAGCCTCTATCGTTTCTATTCCCGCCGGGTCTATGGTCCCGTTATTGAATGCAGGCATACCGTTTACCAAGGTCGGTTGCAGAGAAAAACCACGCATCGTATAGTATTCTCCTCCATCATTTCCTCTACCGGTAGATTCCCATAACCTTGCGATACCTGTAACATTTTTTAAAGCATCATTTATATTAGTCGCAACCTGTTCTTTAATGACATTTTTGTTAACCGTATTGTATACCTGTGGGTTTTCAATGTCTTTTAAAGGCATTTTGTTTGCCGACTCACTATTTTTAGTAATATAGCCTGTTACAATAACTTCATCGATATTATTCGATTTAATCGTATCGTTTTCCTGGGCGAAAGTCAGCATGGAACCTAACAGTGAGGCGCAGATCAGTACATTTTTCATGAAACTCAAAATTTTCTGCAAATATATTGTTTTTAATTATTCTAAATAAATTAATGGGTTGATATTTATCATAGATTGGTATCTTCCGAATACAAAAAACCGCTCCGGGGTATCCCGAAGCGGTTTTTGTATGATGAAAAATTATGATTTCTTATGCCGGAATTTCTCCTTTGTATAAGAATGAGATAATTTCCTTGTTCAATTTGTCGATCATTTCACTGAATAAGTGGAAAGATTCCTGCTTGTAAATCACCAACGGATCCTTCTGTTCGTAAACGGCACCCTGTGAAGATCTTCTCAGATCGTCCATTTCACGAAGGTGGAGCTTCCAGTTTTCGTCGATGATGGATAACGTAATGTTCTTCTCGAAATCATTGATCAGGCTGTCGCACTGCGTTTCGTAAGCTTCCTTAAGATCGGTAACGATGGTCATCGTCTTATGCCCGTCCGTAAAAGGAACCTGGATCATTCTGAACATTGATCCCTGGTTCTGGTACACATTCTCAATGATCGGGAATGATTTTTCCTTCAGCAGGTTCAGTTTCATCTGGTAATCTTCCTGAGCGGCCTTGAAAAGGATATTGGTAAGATCCTGAACCGTTTTGTTTCCGAAATCGTTTTCTGAAACAGGAGAGCCCATGGTGAAATGCTTGATCACTTCAAATTCAAAATCCTTATAATTTCCGTTGGCTTTTCCTTTCGCTGCGATGGAGTTGGCAACGTCAAAAATCATGTTCGTGATATCGTATTTCAGGTGATCACCGAATAAAGCGTTCTTTCTTCTCTTGTAGATCACGTCACGCTGTTTGTTCATTACGTCATCATATTCAAGAAGTCGCTTTCTGGTTCCGAAGTTGTTTTCCTCTACTTTTTTCTGCGCTCTTTCAATCGACTTGCTGATCATGGAATGCTGAATGACTTCACCTTCCTTATGGCCCATTCGGTCCATCATCTTGGCAATTCTTTCAGAACCGAAAAGACGCATCAGGTTATCTTCCAGGGATACATAGAACTGGGAACTTCCCGGATCTCCCTGACGTCCCGCTCTACCTCTCAGCTGCCGGTCCACCCTTCTGGAGTCGTGTCTTTCCGTACCGATGATGGCCAGACCTCCGGCTTCTTTTACTTCTTTGGAAAGCTTGATGTCGGTACCACGGCCCGCCATGTTGGTGGCAATGGTTACTACGCCCGGCTGTCCTGCGCCGGCTACAATTTCAGCTTCTTTTTTGTGAAGTTTCGCGTTAAGCACCTGGTGCGGGATTTTTCTCAGCTGTAAAGCTTTTGAAAGCAACTGCGAGATTTCAACCGAAGTCGTTCCCACCAATACCGGTCTTCTTGCGGCCGTTAATTTCTCGATTTCTTCGATAACGGCATTGTATTTTTCACGGTTGGTCTTGAAAACCAAATCCTGTTTGTCATTTCTTAAGATCGGACGGTTGGTAGGAATCACCACCACATCCAGTTTGTAGATTTCCCAAAGCTCGCCCGCTTCCGTTTCAGCCGTACCCGTCATTCCCGCAAGCTTATTGTACATACGGAAATAGTTCTGAAGGGTAACAGTAGCGAATGTCTGAGTAGCCGCTTCGATCTTTACATTTTCCTTGGCTTCGATCGCCTGGTGAAGACCGTCAGAATAACGTCTGCCTTCCATGATCCGTCCCGTCTGCTCATCAACGATTTTTACCTCACCGTCGATAACTACGTATTCATCATCTTTTTCAAACAACGTATATGCTTTCAGCAGCTGGCTCATGGTATGCACCCGCTCCGATTTTTCACCGAACTCGGAGAATAGCCGTTCTTTCGCTTCAAATTCTTCCTCTTTGGATAAATTTTTGGCTTCCAGTTCGGCAATTTCAGTTCCGATGTCCGGAAGTACGAAGAAATTCGGATCGGAGTTTCCCTGTGACATATATTCAACCCCTTTGTCGGTAAGATCTACCTGGTTGTTCTTTTCTTCGATCACGAAGTAAAGGTCTTTATCGACGATCGGCATATCGCGGTTGTTGTCCTGCATGTACTGCGCTTCCGTTTTCTGAAGCAATGCACGGTTTCCGCTTTCCGATAAGAATTTAATCAATTGTCTGTTTTTAGGAAGACCTCTGTAGGCCTGAAGCAATTTGAATCCTCCTTCTTTGGTTTTTCCTGCAGCGATTAATTTTTTCGCTTCGTTAAACAGGGCGGAAACGGTTTTTTTCTGAACCTCCACGATCCTGTCGATCGAAGGTTTCAAAACGTCGAATTCCTGACGGTCTCCCTGGGGAACCGGCCCCGAAATGATCAACGGCGTTCTCGCGTCGTCCACCAATACGGAATCCACCTCATCGACGATGGCAAAGTTCAGTTCTCTCTGCACGAGTTCAGATGGGGAGGTCACCATGTTGTCTCTCAGGTAATCAAAACCGAATTCGTTATTGGTTCCGTAGGTAATGTCTGAATTATAAGCTTTTCTCCTGCCGTCCGAATTCGGCTGGTGGTTGTCGATACAGTCGATCGACATTCCGTGGAATTGGTACAATGGTCCCATCCATGCGGAGTCCCTTTTTGCCAGGTAGTCGTTCACGGTGACAACGTGAACCCCTCTTCCCGGAAGGGCATTTAAGAAAATCGGAAGTGTACCCACTAAGGTTTTCCCTTCACCGGTTGCCATTTCGGCAATTTTTCCGCTGTGAAGAATCACCCCTCCGATAAACTGGACGTCGTAATGCACCATGTCCCAGTTCACCGGTGTGCCGGCAGCATCCCATGAGTTTTTCCAGACGGCCTGATCCCCCTGAATTTCTACGAAATCTTTTCCGGCGGCGGCCAGGTGCCTGTCCCATTCGGAAGCGGTCACGCGGATTTCTCCGTTCTGTGCCCATCGTCGTGCGGTTTCTTTCACCAAAGCGAACACTTCAGGAAGGATCTGGCCCAGAACTTTTTCTTCGATTTCGTATGATTCTTTTTTCAGGGCTTCGATCTTCGAGAAAAGGGCTTCTTTTTCATCCACATTTTTCGAATTCCTGATCTGTTCCTGGATCTGTTCTATCTGAGCTGTGATTTTACCGGTTGCAGATTTAATATTTTCTTTAAACTCAGCCGTCTTCTCTCTTAAGCCGTCGTCAGACAATTGCTGGATCGCCGGTTCAACAGCCTTGATTTTTGTTACAACTTTTTTTACTTCTTTTAGGTCCTGCGCTTTTTTGTCTCCCAAAAACCCTTTTAGAACTTTGTTTAAAAAACTCATAAATTTTTTGCTTTATGCTTAAAAGAATAACCTTTAAGCGTTTAAATAACACTTAACGTGTAAAAATGATATAAAAAGGGCAAAAAAGCTCTAAGCATCGCCTAAAGCCTATTGCTTTTAATTAATATTCGTCTTCGTTCCAAAGATAATCTTCGTCCGTAGGGTAGTCGCTCCAGATTTCATCAATCGCATCATAGATTTCTCCTTCATCTTCGATGGCCTGAAGATTTTCCACTACTTCCATAGGGGCACCGGTTCTGATGGCATAGTCGATAAGTTCTGCTTTAGTCATTGGCCAAGGTGCGTCACTTAAATAGGAAGCTAATTCTAATGTCCAGTACATAATTTTTTAATTTTTTGCAAAAGTATAAAAAACGCTTATATTATATGCTTTTTTACACCTGATTTTCAATTCTTTTTATTAATTTTTGTTCACTGTAAGCTACAGGAGTCTTTACGGGGCTTCCTAAGCGTATTCGAGGTCATTTTCTCAAAAACCATTCCACAAATTTTTTTATGCCATTTTGGAAGTTTGTGTCAGGTTTATAGCCAATTAATGTCTGTGCTTTTGTAATATCGGCATTGGTTTTCAGGACATCTCCGGGCTGCATTGGCAGATTTTTCCGGATGGCAGATTTTCCGAGGGCATGCTCTATCGCGGCGAGCATTTCATTAAGGGTAATGACTTCGCTTTCCCCGAGGTTGATGATTTCGTATACCCCGGAATTGTTTTCCAGGTAACGGATGGATTTCAGGATGCCGCCGACGATATCATTAATGTAGGTATAGTCCCTGGCCGTAGTTCCGTCCCCATAAAAAGGGATTTCCTGATTGTCCGAGATCAGCCGGGTAAATTTATGGATAGCGAGATCGGGCCTTTGCCGCGGACCGTACACGGTGAAAAACCTCAGCTGGATCATATCGATTTTATAGAGGTCATGATAGACATGGCCTAAAATTTCGCCGCATCTTTTGGTCGCTGCGTACGGGGAAATCGGGTGGTCTACATTATCCGTCTCAGCAAACGGTACTTTTTTATTGTTCCCGTAAACACTTGAGGAAGAAGCACAGATGAATTTTTTAATATTAAAATCCCGGCACAGTTCCCATAGATTCATGGTTCCTCTTACGTTCACTTCTTCGTATTCCAGCGGCCTTTCGATGGAGGGGCGTACGCCGGCAAGCGCAGCAAGATGAATAACGGCATCGATCTGATGTGCTTTGAAAATTTCCGTCAGCCCATGTTTATCACGGATATCCTGATAGTAAATAGTATACTTTTCCGACTTTGAAAGATAAATTAATTTCCTGATATCCCTTTCCTTATCTGAATAGTCAAAATCCGAAAAATCGGAAATAGCTTCTAAAGTATTTTGAATTTTTATATGATAATTATAGAAATCGTCAAAATTGTCAACGTTTATGACAGAATGTCCTTTTTTCAATAATTGTTCCGTGAGGTGGGAACCAATAAAACCGCTTCCGCCGGTAACGAGATAATTCATCCGTATGTTTTTCTTGCTACAAAAATATAAATTTACTTCGGGAAAAATATAATCATTAAATTTACTTAAAAAAGTAATATAAAAATTAATATGCAGTTTCAAGGGCAAATTTTAAAGATGACGAGCTTTCATGACGAGCCGATTCAATACTATCTCAATCTTTCAGGGGACCTGATCCATATGAACGAACTTTTCGGCAAAGAACTTACCATTAAACATACCGGCTATCAGTGTGTACATTGCCAGCAGGATAAGCCGATCTACCGGATGGGTTTCTGTAAAAACTGTTTTTTTGAAAGCCCATATGCCAGCGATACCATCATCCGTCCCGAACTTTCGACGGCCCATCTGGGAATTGCGGAACGGGATTTGGATATAGAAAAACAAATTCAGTTACAGCCCCATACCGTTTATCTGGCTTATACGGGAGAAGTGAAAGTAGGGGTGACGAGAAATACGCAGATTCCGACCCGGTGGATCGATCAGGGAGCTACTTTTGCCCTGCCGATAGCAAGAACCGAAAACCGTTATGAAGCAGGAATGATAGAAGTTGCTTTAAAGCAGCATGTAGCCGATAAAACGAGCTGGAAGAAGATGCTCCAGGATGATTTTGAAGACGAGATAGACCTGATCGATTTTCAGCAGAAGATCAAAGAATATTTTCCTGAAGATTTCCAGAGGTTTTACAGCGAAGGCGAAAACCTCTGGACTTTCGATTATCCTTACGATAAACCGGAAAAAGTAACTTCCTTTACTCTGGACAAAAAGCCGGAGTTCACCGGAAAGTTCACCGGGATCAAAGGACAGTATCTGGCGTTTAACGGAGGGCAGTTTATTAATGTACGGGGGCATGAAGGGTATGTGATTGAATTGAGTGTAACGAATTAACCGGATCTCAAACTAAACCAGATCACAACTATGAAAAAATGGGTCAGAAAATTATTAATCAGCCTCGGAATTCTGTTAATCATTATTTTACTGGCAAATTTCGGGCTTAATATCTGGCTTAAGACCCAGCTTCCCAAATACATCAAAAACAATACGGATTATAAGGTCTCCTACAAAAGCCTGGAGGTCGATTTGTTGTCAGGAAACATTCTGTCGACGGGAATCACCGTAAATAATATAAACCCGCAGAACATCAATGTAATGGGTTTACAGGGAACAATGGATACCCTAAAGGTGAGCCGTTTCGGAATTTACAATGCACTTTTTAACAATCAGATCAGTTCATCCGATCTGCTGTTGTCCAGACCTAACCTGAATGTGGTCCTTGCCCGGCCTGTCGATACCAGAACGGGAAAAAAGAGAAACCCGTTTCTGTTTGAAAATATCAGGATCAATGAAGGGAACATCAGCATTTTCAGGTATACGAAGCAGAAGTTCTTTTCCGTGAAAGACCTTAGTCTGTATGTGGAAAACCTTCAGATGACGGAGGAGGACGTTCAGGATAAGCTACCTGTCCTGTTTGATCAGTACACGATCAAAGGCACGGATTTTTTCTTCCGTCCGGATGATATCTATGCCTTGCAGATCGACAGGATTGAAACTAAAAACGGACAGATGTCTATGGATAAGTTTCAGCTGACCCCGCTAGTTACTTTTGAGCAGTTTAAAAAATATTATCCTAAAAAAACGCAGCTTTTTCAATTCAATGTAGAAAAGATACAGTTTAGGGATATTTTGCTGGCAAAGAATAAAATTTCCTTAGCCAATGCTGATTTTTACAATCCGGATCTTTTTGTATATACTACTAATGCCGTTCCTGTCAAGGCTAAGAAACCTTTTAATCTGGAACTGAATCTGCAGGGTATCCGGCTGAACAATGCAAAGGTACAGGTGATGAAGCCTGACGGCAGCAAGCTTCTGTATGCCCATCAGGCAAACCTCAATATCAACCAGCTTCATTTTGATAAGGAAACCCGAGAACAACTGATCCCGGTAGGATATAGGGACTTTCAGTTTTCGGCACAGGATATCCTGTACTCCAACCACCAGGATTTTAAGGTGAAAAGTTTTACGCTTACCCCCAGAAAAGGAGCGCTCAAAACAATATCCATTGTGCCGAACGGCTCAGCCGGTGGTAAAACATCAATGGACCTTACGGCAAATTATATAGGATTTGCCATGAACCAATGGGGTGTTGCCGATAAAAAAATGAATCTCGATATCAGGGAAGTGCTGGTGGATCAGGTAAAAGGAAGCATTAAAGCAGGAGAAACAAATGACAGAACGGATAAAAGAGAAAGCATCAATGGAATACAGTTTCCTGTCAATATCAGGAAAGTAACGCTTAAAAATTCAGATATTACCTACGATAAAAACAATCAGCCGTTAACTTTAAACCACCTGAATGCGACCGTCAATGATATTCAATTGAATGCTGAAGAGGGCCGGCCGGGAATGGATGTGGGGATTAAAAGCTATACGGTAACTTCCGATAATTTTTTATATAAAACCCGGTTTTACCGCATGACTGCAGGAGCGCTGAAGGCGGACCAGAATACCGTCCATATTTCCCGGTTTGCCATGAAGCCTCTCGTTTCGAGAGCACAATTTATCAAAATGATACCGGTAGAAAGGGATTTGTACGATATTGAAGCCGCACAGATTACGGCCAACGGAACCTGGGATCTGTTTTCGGGTCAGAAGTCCATTCATGCTTCCAATGTTACGATTCAGTCGGCGGATGCCAATATTTTCAGGAGTAAAATCCCGGCTGACGACCCAAAAGAAAAACCGCTCTATTCCAGGCTGCTGAGATCCATTAAAATACCGATGGTCATTAACAACCTTGATCTGAAGAATTCCCTGCTGGTTTATGAAGAAGATACCCCGGAAAGTGCAGGTCCCGGAAAACTCACGTTCAGCAATTTTAATATGAATGTGAAAAACCTGAACTCCGCCAAAATGAAAGGCAGACCGACCCGGGTTGATATCAGGATCAATTGTTCTTTTATGAACCTGGCACCGCTTTCCGTGAACTGGAATTTCGATGTAGCCGATCAGCGGGATGTGTTTGCCATTTCCGGACATACGACCAATCTTCCGGCCAGGGGAATCAATCCTTTTATCCGTCCTTACCTGCATGTAACGGCTACGGGAACCATTCAGGAGATGCTTTTCAATTTCAGAGGCAATCCGCAAGGGCTGAACGGAAGTTTTAACCTGAAGCATAAGGATCTGAAAGTCGCTATTTTGGATAAGGAAAACCGTGAGAAAAAAGGGTTTCTAACCGCTATTGCCAACCTGCTGGTGAAATCCGATTCCGGAAAACTTCCCGAAGATGTGGAAGTCGAAGATGTTGAGCGGGATCCTACCAAATCCTTTTTCAATCTGTTCTGGAAAGGTATTGAGCAGGGCCTTAAAAAAACACTGATCGGCATCAACATCGATACGTCTAAAAAAGGAAAAGATGATATGAAAGCCGGTGCGGCAAAACCATCAGTAAAAGGCTCAGGCAATAAAAATATTGAAAACAAGAAAACAGAAAATGCGGGGCAGCCGGTAAAGCAAAATGAAAAGCAAGGTTTCCTGAAAGGGATATTCAGGAAAAAAGAAAAATCCGGAACTGAATAATTCCGGATTTCTATATTAAAAGTATACATTTTAATGCTATTCGAAATCAAATTCATGACTTTCCAGAATGGGAACTTCTCTTAAAAACTTGTCAAAGTCTTCTCCCGGATAATTGCTTTCAGCACCGTAAGAATCAATCATCATCCCTATATTTCCGGTATCATCCTTTACTACATACAGCACGGCATTGTCATCCGGAGAACTCGGCCCTTCAAAACGGTAGGTCTTCACGATGGTCAATTCATGTGGCTGATAAATCTTTTCGGAATTCTCGAATTTCATTTCACAGTTTTCGTTCATCCTGAATTCCCGGTGAACGCCTCTTTGTGCCAGTTTAGCCATTACCTGGCTTAATGTGGTCATTTTATCAATATTTCCTGTACTGTCCATAATAATTTTTTTCCGTTAAATCTGCAATAATTAAACCATTGATCTATAAAACCTCATCTTATGGTATCATTCTCTTATGCAAAGGGCCTGCTGTAACGTTAACAAAATTTATAATTGCCGGAAAAGATTGGGTATACTTTTTGTAGTAACTGATCATACATAAATCAGGCAGAATATGAAAAAAGAAGTCGGAGTTTTACTGGCAGGAGGAGTAGGTCTTCTGGCAGTATTAAGTATCATAGGAATAAAAAAAATATTACATCGGAAAGATAAAAAATACAGCGATGCCTATTCGGATTACCACCGTCATTTTGAGGGTACACATCCCGATGATGAATATCACGGCATTGAATTCTATGCATTGAAGTAGTTATAAAATATATCAGATTAAGTTGATCCGGCACTATGGCAGTGCTGGATTTTTTTGTTACAATTTTTAACAATGAAACATTCATTTTCCGGAAATTACCGGTTAATTTTACATCCGTATGCAGAATGAGGATATCATAAAAGGCCAGGGCGCTCAGCGAAATGTTATCAACCGTTTCGACCGGTATACTTATGAGCCTGAAGATGAGGATCTCGAAACGGTAAAGACTTCCTTTACCGAAGTTTTTCCGAAAACAATCGTTAACCAGGTAAAAAGCGACGATCTGCCGATGGAATATTCCATGAATCCTTACCAGGGCTGTGAACATGGCTGTTCCTATTGTTTTGCAAGACCTACCCATGAATATTGGGGGTATAGTGCCGGGATTGATTTTGAGCGGAAAATCATGGTGAAGAAAAATGCCCCGCAGTTGTTGGAGAAATTCTTTCAGAAAAGAGGCTACCGGCCGGCTCCGATCTTGCTTTCCGGAAATACCGACTGTTACCAGCCTGCAGAACGGCAGTTTGAGATCACCCGGAAGATCCTGCAGGTCTGCCTGGACTATCGGCATCCCGTTCATGTTCTTACCAAAAATGCTTTAGTGCTCAGAGATATGGACGTCTTAAAGCCTCTGGCCGAACAGGATCTCGTTTCCGTTTCGTTAAGCATTCCGACTATCAATGAAGAGTTGCGGAGAAAAATGGAGCCCCGCACCAGTTCGGCAAAAAATAAATTAAAAGCCATCGAAATTTTATCCGCAAATAAAATTCCGGTGAATGTCATGGTGGCACCGGTTATTCCCGGGTTGAACAGTGATGAACCGCTGTCTGTTTTAAAAGCCGTTTCTGAAGCTGGCGCACAGGGTTTCGGGTACACGCTGGTGCGGCTGAACGATTCCGTAGAGCCTGTTTTCGTGGATTGGATCGGGCATGCTTTCCCCGACCGTGCCCAAAAGGTTTTAAACCTGATCCGTTCGATGCGGGGCGGGAAACTGGGTGAGAAAAAATATTTCGACCGGCAGAAAGGAGAGGGCAATATTGCCGAAATGATTCACAATACTTTCAAAATAGGAAGGAAAAAGTATTTTGAAGGACGTGAATTTCCGAAGCTTTCTGCCCGGAACTTTACCGGAGCGAAAGATCAGCAGCTGAGGTTGTTTGATTGATATTGTTTACAATTCTTTGCTTTCACTCATATATTTCGGCAAGAAAAAACTCCAGATCCTCTCTATCATATTCACGTGGATACTTGTATCCGTCAATAAATATTTCCGGAAAAAATATTATATCGTTGTTATTGCACCAATTTTTTTGATTTTCTAAAAAAACATCTATATTATTTGTGTCATAACTAAAACCATAAGCCGGTAACCAAGTATTATTTTTGCCGTTATCATAGGAAGTATGCCAACTGTCCAAAGCTTCCAGAAACTGCTCTGCTCCCCGGTACAGATAAATGGCAGTTAATGTTCTATACACAATTTTCATGTTTTCAGGAACCTTATTTATATCTATATCAAAAAATAAATAGGTGCTGAAATTATAATCGTTATTTTTAGCAATTCTTGTTATAGCCGGCTGAAGTTTTTTACAGAAATCACAGTATGGGCTTGTAATAAAGATTATCGCAGTATCGTGATTGGTTTGCCCAATTTTAAATCCATAATTAAGGTTGGTGTCCTGGATTTTTTTCTCTGCCAGAAGGTTATTTTTGAAAAAGTTTACATTTCGTCTGAACCTGAAAAACTTTTTCTGTTGTGTAAGAAGCTCATTAGACTTAGTAATAATATTCGAGTATAGGAGTATACCAAGTGTGCAAAATGCGAAAATGAAAAACGTGTATAATAAGTAAGGGAATTCAAAGGGCGTATTGGCTCCAAAACGAAATAGCACAAATAGCTGTAAATATGTTGTACAAATTATTAACAGACATATTGAACACCATTTTTTGATAACAAATCCCTGATAAAAAAGAGAGATAAAACTTATGGGTAAAAAGCATGTCGCCAGTATATTTTTCAATATTGCGGTGAACGGGAGAAAACGGTCAAAAAAGGTAAAAAAACTTATACAAAGAATTTCTGCTAAAAAAAATGACACTGAAATCGCAGCCAGGTCGATGATATTGAAAATTTTCCATTTTTTGCTTCCCATTACAGAATCACAATCTGTTCTGATCATATTATTTTTGCAGAATGTATCCGGTATAAGTGAGGATAATTCTTTTGTCTTTTTGAATGCATTAGATGCTAATACCAAAGAAGCCATGGAGATGGAGAATAAGAATATATTGAGAAAGAAATACTCCTGATGTATCGATGCAGAATATAAAAAAAGTAAAGTTAAGGATACGACAATAAGCGTTTCCGGAGAGAATGCTTTAAATATCGGGGGGGTGACATTTTCATCATCATCATCATCAGTATCAATAAGTAAAACAACATTAAAATCTTCAACTGATTTCTTATCGCTCATGAAAAAAATATGATCTGTTGTTTCTACGATTTTTAAATCCTGGTCAACAAGAGCTATAAAGTTTTTCGGAAGCAGCGGATATTCTTCCGGAGTTATCGTAAATGCTTTATTTGAAACATTAAGAAAAGTCAAGGCATCAGATATTGAAAGTAAACTCGGAAAATCAGGATGTCCTTCCACGTGCAGCCTGAACTCTTCCACATTGATGGAAATATTATTTTTTTTTAAAAAAGAAAGAACTGAACGTACACTCTCATTGATCATAGTAACCTGGTATTAGATTTTATTAATTACTTCATTAACTTACCAATAAATTCTGGTGGGACTTATTTTATAAGAATTAGGAATCTTTTTCGGAACTTTTACGGGATTATATACCTTTTTTAGCCAAAACATATGAAACATAATGGCTTCTATTTTATTTTTGTAAATAATCTTACCATTTTCAAACTTTACTTTACCTGTGAAGCCTTCCATCAGGATAAAATCAAAATGTGTTCTGATGGTCTTATCAATTTCAGCCTGTTTCATAAGATGCGTAAAACTGATAATTTCTGTGTCTATATCAAAAATAGAGTGTCCCTCGTCAAGCTTTGTCCATGCAAAGCTGCATTCATCAAAACAATAATGTCTAGGCTGGGAAAATACCTGCTGATAGTCTTTACTTTTCATAAAAAACGTGTTTAGCAATTCTGTATTTCTGTATAGACTGAAACAGCCGGTAGTATAATCATCCCTCAAACTTATATAATCATAGGAATTGAGGAATTCATCGGGCATAAAATCGCGGATATCACCATAAATTAAATCCAGATCGCAATGTCCCCAGAAAGTATATTCTTTTATAATTTCAGGAAACATGAATCCATAAGCAGGCTTGAAATCGCAAAGTTTATATGGATAATCAATATTGATCTTAAAGCCCAGTTTCTCTGATGTACTGTTGATAATTTCATCCAGAGTTCTGTTTATTATTTTAACATTTTCAGGGAGATTTTCCGGATGCTTCTCATTATCGGTAATGATTATAAAATCTATGCTTGGATTAAAAGTACAAGAATGTAAATAATAGGGTAGATACCAAGGATATTTACCGTACCAGCATGTCATGACTAAAATTGAATTTTGCATTATCTAATAATGTTTTCAGGGTTAAGATGAAGATAAAAATTATTTACCAGGAGGATAATTGATAACCTGATCTAATTCTATAGGGTTATTGAATTTTTTTATTTTTTGCTGCTGATCTTTTATGACTTGCCGCTTATTATTTTTGTCGACAACTGTACCATCTGTCAGGACCATCTTTTCTTTTTCATTTGTCAGATTTACTTTTCCGTTGCTTAAAAAACTAAGAGGATCCTGATAAAAAGTTTTTTTGATTTTTATATATTTCTCCCAATCAATCATGATTGCATGGCCCATCCAGAAGCTTATGGCCTGAATTTCCTGAACTTGATCAATTTTTTCTGATTTTATGAGCTTAAAACTGAAATTCCCCCTGTCGTCTTCAATCTCGGTAATCAGTCCGGGTAATCCGTGAAATTTATAAGGTCCTTCAGGAAAGGGTATTTCAAAGGCAAACCAGGCTATCCAGTTTCTTCCTTTCCAAGATGTTGTTGCTTTTTGCAGTTGCGTTTCCTGCAGCTTTTTTTTATCATTATGAAGAATCCATTTTTGTTCGGTTTCTCCCGATAATTTTATCATATCCATCCCAAGCAATTCATAAGAATCAAAAGTCCTTTTTCCGGCGTCATGTTGTATGAAGCGGAACATTTCTTCACTCGTAGGAAGTGTTTTGCTGGATATAACAGCATTGCTTTTTAATAAAGAATCCTGTACCAGTAAACCTCGATGATAATAAACAATGGAAGACGGGTTGATATCCAGCACGAAATGATCTTTAGTGATGTTTTCCTGAGTAGAATCCTTTTTATAATGAACTTCGTATAGAAATCTATGGGTCTGGGATAAGGTGGTAGTGTATAAAGTAGCCATTAAAAATAAAGATAAAACGTACTGCATTGTATTCTGGTGCTGATTAAAATTTTCACTTTGTAAATTCTATATATTTTTTGTGATAGAAGGATAATTCTTTTTCTGCTTTTTTAAAGAAAGTTTCGATGTCGTCCTCATTATTGTTTATGTTTGGGACATCAGAATACCCGAAATTTTTCTGGACGGATATGAAGGGATAGAATACCATTTTATTAAGTGTAAGCCCGGAAAGTACATTATCAGCGCCATCATCCTCGCCAAAATCAACATCCAGTATTTCCTGAAAAAATTTTTTATAGACAATTACAAATTGGGTACACCAAAAATGATCTATCCAAAAGCGGTTTTTGGTGATAGGAACAACATATTTGGATCCGCCGCCAATGCCCCCCAGTAAAATATCTGCTCCTTGAGCATGCGAATCAATCATGTTTGAAATAAGACTATTCTTATGATAACTCTCTGTGAAAATATGATCGTCCTCAACAATTAAAATTACATCATCATCATTAGCCTGAGCAATTCTTATAATTTTTAAAATACTTTTCCAGAGTCCGATATTCCCTTTTTCATGTTCACAAGCCTCAATGATCCGGACATCAAATTCTTTTCTTTCTTCAAATTCCTTTTGTATACTTTTCAGTCTGTCTTTTCTTGTTTTCAGATTGATAATATAGGTGGGAATGATAATATCTTCGAAATCACTCATGATAAAATTGTCTTATCTGTTTTAAATCTTCAATGGTTTCTAAAGATTGAGAGTAGTTTTGTAGGTCTCCTGTACAAACAAAAGGATACATCAGGAAAATGTTATCTGCATTTGCAATTGTCTGCTCTTCAAGGGATAAATGCTGTCTATAAGTCAGAAATTGAGAAAAGAATTTTTTAAAGATGACAATAAAATTGGATCCCCGAAATTGGTCTACGCAAAAAAGATTGTCTTCAACTTCTATTATTCGTTTAAAATATTCAATATTTCCCAGCAAAACATCAGCGTTTCTTGTTGCTGCTTTTTTGATGCAGTTCCCAATATGTATAAAGGATGTTTCATCTAAGGTGTTTGAATATGCAGAAATAATGAGGTGGTTTTTTTCAGGATTATGTTTAATTGCATCCTGAATTTCTCTTACAGATTCTGCACCATACGACAGGCATAATATATCACTTCGAGTTAGAAAATTCTCCACTTATATCCATATTTTGTGAAAAATAAAAGTATAATAAAAATTCTGATAAAAAAAATAAATTATAATTATTTTAAAAATATCTTCAAAAATGATTGTATAATAAATTGTAATTAAGCATTTTATATTGTATCAAATTCAGATTTTAAAAATGTTGTGAAATGAATTCAGGAGTTATTTTTTTTATTATATTTCCATGTTCTATGAAAAATTTTAATTAAAAGATCTGTTGTTAAGAAAAAAAAATTATATTTGGCACTGTAAATAAGCGGAAGTCGAAAAGCTAAAGAGTAGACAAATCAAAAAAAAAATTTCTATGAAAAAATTACAAAAAATGAGCCTGAACACAATGAAGGACGGAATGAGCAGAAACGAAATGAAAAGCATTAAAGCTGGTTCAGGAGGAGCAAGTTGCGATTTAACAGTTGTGGCATGTTATAACTACAATTATAAATCTACAAACAACGCGTACAGTAGCTCTGTGGGTTGGACTTGTTGCCCAAAATAATCCAATATAGATGATATAGGAGTCCTTATTCTTTTAAGAGTAAGGATTTTTTTATGCGGTTGCTAAAATAAAAACCGCTCCCAAAAGGAACGGTTTTATCATTTGAAGATGAGAATCGGTAGCTTAGATGGAATCATCCGGACATTTGAAATCATCGCTGCAGGTCGCGCAGATTACCATGTTTCCACAAGCATAAAGGCAGAATTCCGGTTCGTTAATCGGCTTGATTCCTCCTGCTCCTTTAATGTTTTTTAACTGGCTTTTGTCTAATTTTTTTAAGTTTTTCATATTGTTTGAGTTAAAAATTTGATACTAATGTAAAGATAATCAAAAAATTAATAAGTCAATGGGCTGTGGTATATTTTATTTTTAGAATGAATAAAAAATTCATAGCCAGGTGAATAAAAATGCTTAAAAGTTTGACGGTTAGTACAAAAAATTTTATTTTTAGGAAGAATAGCGGAATCCGAAAAGCTGACAGAGTAGGAACATTCAAATCAACAATCATGAAAAATTTCAGAAAACTTTCAAGAGAAGACAAAAAGAGCATCTCTGCAGGAGCCCCGCCTTCATTCTGTTTTGAAGGAGACGGCCCGGGAACAGGAGGCTGCGGATCAGGGGAAATCTGTTCCGGCGGGAAGTGTGTCCCTTATTCACCGGATCCGGGAGATCCCGGAAATCCCGGCGGCGGCGGAGACACGTATACCTGCATCTGCCCGTGGGGAACGGTGATACAAAACACACCATGTCCACAGTTTTACTGCATCACCGGATAATTTTAAAGAGATTTTTAAAAGTTTCACGTGAAACGACACCAAAATAAAACCGGGCCTTTACGCCCGGTTTCCTGTTTATTTTTTGATCAGTCCCAATTCAATTAATCTTTCATGCAGAAACTCACCTGCCGTCGTATCTTCGTACAGCTTCGGGTGATCTTCATCCACACAGTTCTCAAGCGCATTTAACGACATGGAACTCACCGGGTGCATAAAGAAAGGAATGGAATATCTGGAAGTTCCCCACCGCTCCCTTGGCGGATTTACCACGCGGTGGATGGTAGACTTCAGTTTATTGTTGGTATGTCTTGAAAGCATATCCCCGACATTGATCATCAGTTCGTCCGGTTCTGCGATCGCATCGATCCATTCGCCATTGTGGTTCTGAACCTGGAGGCCTTTTCCCTGGGAACCCATCAAGAGGGTAATCAGGTTGATGTCTCCATGGGCTGCTGCCCGTACCGCGTCATCCGGCTCCTCCGTGATCGGCGGATAGTGGATCGGTCTTAGAATAGAATTTCCTTCTGCAATCTTATCGTCAAAATAAAACTCGTCAAGACCCAGGTACAGCGCCAGTGCTCTCAGCACGTACTGCCCTGTTTTTTCAAGCATCTGATAGGCTTCCTTGCCAACTTCGTTGAACTTTGGAAGTTCTTCAACGATCACATTGTCGGGATACTCATCTTTGTATCTGGAATCCTCAGACACGTATTGCCCGAAATGCCAGAACTCTTTCAGGTCTCCCTTTTTAAAGCCTTTTGCCGTTTCTTTACCGAAGCCGACATAGCCCCGCTGGCCGCCGATTCCCGGAATCTCATACTTCCGTTTCGTTTCCGTAGGCAGTTCAAAAAAGTTTTTTACCTCTCCATACAATTCCTCTACTAATCGATCATCAAGAAAATGGCCCTTTAAGGCTACAAAACCAATTTCTTCATAAGCTTTTCCGATTTCATTTACAAATTTCTGTTTGCGTTCCGGGTCACCCGAAAGGAAATCACGCAGGTCTACACTAGGTATTTTGTCCATTTTTAGAAATTTACGAATGGCTAAATTACAGATTTTAAAATTAATTTCTTTTTTGTGTTAAGCATTTATCAATTAAATTTGTACTATGAAAAAATATTCTTCCAAAAGAAGTATTCAGATACTCGCGCACCTTCTTCAGCAATACGGAATCTCAGATATTATCGTTTCACCCGGATCCAGAAATGCCCCTCTGGCGATTCATTTTTCAGAGATTGACAGCTTCAACTGTTACAGCATTGTGGATGAAAGAAGTGCGGCTTTTGTAGGAATGGGAATGGCGATGAGCGAGAAGAAGCCGGTGGCACTTACCTGCACCAGCGGTTCCGCCGCAGCCAATTATTACCCGGCAGTGACGGAAGCTTTCTATTCCAATATCCCGTTGCTGGTGCTTACGGCAGACCGTCCGATGGACTACGTGGATATTTTCGACGGGCAGACCATCCGGCAGAATAATCTTTTTCATCAGCATTCTTACGGTGATTTCCAGCTGATGGAAGACGGCAAGGACAATGCGGAAGACCATAATTTCGGCATTATCAGAACAGCCATCGAACTCTGTATTGAAAAGCAGGGGCCGGTGCACATCAATATTCCGCTGGAAGAGCCATTGTATGACTTAATCTCCGAGCTGCCGACCTTTCCGACGGTGGAAAAAACCATCCGGCAGAAAGAATATGAAGTACCCTCCAATCTGATCGCCGACTGGAATACCTCCCAGAGAATCATGATCTTGGTAGGAACCAAAGATCACAGCCCGGAACTGGAGAACCAGCTTACCCAACTGGTAAAAAACCATACGGTAGTGGTGCTGAGCGAAACCAACTCCAACTTGTACCACGAAAAATTCTTCAGGCATATCGACCGGTATGTTTTCAATTTCACAGAAGAGGATTTTAAAATGTATGCCCCCGATCTGCTGATTACGGTAGGGCAGAACGTGGTTTCCAAAAAAGTGAAGCAGTTCTTGAGAAAAGCCAAGCCGAAGCAGCACTGGCATCTGGATCCCGTATGGCAGCCGGATACGTATTTCGCTTTAACGGAAAAGATCGAAGTGAAGGCGGAAGTTTTCTTTTCAAAGCTGTTGAATTTCATTAATCTTGAGCCGAAACCTTATTACAATCTCTGGGATGTCCTGAGGGATAAAAAAGATGCAAAACACGAACAGTTTTTAAGAACGGTTGATTTCTCCGATTTCTATTTCTTCTATAAAACCACGCAGACCGTTCCGGAGAATTACAATATTCATTTCAGCAACAGCTCGGCGATCCGGTATGCCCAGCTGTTCGATTACGGGAAAAGGAAAATATACTGCAACCGGGGAACCAGCGGGATCGACGGCTCTACCTCTACAGCCATGGGATTTGCGATCAAAAATGCCAGTCCGACTTTACTTATTACAGGTGACTTAAGCTTCTTCTATGACATCAACGGACTCTGGAACCAATATATTCCGCCGTTCGTGAGGATTATCATTTTTAACAACGGGGAAGGGAATATCTTCAAAATTATTCCGGGACCGGGAAATGCCAATCCGAACACGCTGGATGAATTCATTGCCACCAAACACCACAGGCATGCAGAGCACCTGGCGAAGCATTTCGGGTTTTCGTACACCAAAGTGGATGAAGAAGTGACCCTGGACCGCGTGCTGGAAAATTTCTTCAAGCCGGATACCCAGCCAAAAATCCTGGAAGTTAATACCCAGGCGATGCACAATGCCGATATCCAGAAAACGTATTTTAATTTCCTGAAGGAAAATTAAAGTTCCATATATTCTTCATTCCCCGGCAGGTTAATAATTCTGCCGATGGGATAAATGAAATTTTCGTCAAAATCGTTTAAAGCATTAATGAGTTGAAAATGAGAAAATTCCTTCAGATTCTGTAAGGTAATTTCCGTCTCTTTGATTTTTTTATGCTTTAAAAGGTTCTGCCTTTGTACGCCGTTCAGCAGGTAGGTATAAGGGGTGAACCAGTCTTTGCCCTTCTTAAACAGAAGATTGCTGTAGGAAGTATCGGTAATATGGTTGTTCTTTACAATGATAATTTCCTCCGCCCGGGATTTCATCTTCATTTTTTCCAGTTCCTTCCGGTCCTCGGATTTGAAAGAGTAGTCGAAGCTGTTGTTTTCCACCAGTTGGAAATCAGTGAGTTCGGGAATCGCATAAGGAATCATCTGGGTCCTGATTTTCTTATCCAGATCATACACGATCCTTAATTTAAAAAGACCGTCTTCCGTGTGATCCAGCTGTTTGTAAATTTTTGCCAGATCGATGGAACCGTCTTTCCCGAAATGGGCGAAAGTATGGTCTACACGCTTCTGATGCAATTCCAGCAAGAAAATTTCCTGGTCTTCTACTTTTATGCTTTCAATGAATTGGGACATAGATTTTATTTTTCATTTCCTGATATTCGTCTTCTAATCTGCTCATGTGGGTAATTCCGCCACCGCTTTTGAAATACAGTTCATCACCTTCTTTCTCGATAAAACGGATCATCACGCAGCTGTCTGTGTTTTCTCCGTCAAACCAGCCGCAAACGCCCGTATAATAGCCTCTTTCATAGCCCTCCGCCTCCAGGATGATGTCCAGGGTTTTGGGTTTCGGAGCTCCTAAAATAGAACCGGCAGGAAGCAGCTGTTTCATCAGGCTTCCCAGTTTGCCGTTAAATTCAGGCTTTACGGTTCCCGATACCTCGGAGCTCATGGCGTACAGGTCCTTCTGTCTGGTTTTAATGAAATCGATATACTGAAACTTATCCACCTTTACGTCATCGGCCACCATGCTGAGATCATTCCGGAGTAAATCGACCACGGTGTAATGTTCAGCCTTTTCCTTGACATCATTTTTCAGGATTTCGGCGGCATTATCCAGGGAGGCATCAATGGTGCCCTTCATGGGGTAAGTCGCTATTTTTCCGTCGGTGATCTTCACAAAAGTTTCAGGAGAAAAAAATACAAAAAAATCTTTATACAACACTTTATATTTCGCCGATGAATGAAAAAAAATCTCTTCCAGGGTTAAATTGGTTTCGATCTTCGTCTTCCGGGTATAATTGGCGAGATACGAATTTCCGAAGCGGATATTTTTCTGTACCTTATCAAAGCCCGTTTTAAAATGTTCCAGGGTTTCGGGATATGATTTCCATTCTACTTTTTTTGGTGGCGGAGGCTGTGTTTTGGTCGTTGAAAAACTCTGAAAGTCAATCCATAAACCTGCTTTTTCGATCTCATGTTCTTTAAAGATTTCAACCTTTTCACCGGGAAAATCGATGATGAAAAAATAAGGAACTTTCCGGAGCGAAAGTTCGTCCATCTCCAAAAATTTTTGATGATTCACTGAAAACATTCCGCAAAAGTAATTATTGATGTTTACTTTTGCACAAAATATTTTTAATGGACAGCAAATATCCGCAGAAACCGGGATTGGATTTTATATTGAAGCAGGCATTTTCCTACTGGAACAGAACATTGGTTTTTCAGCTGATGTTTTCCATTATGTACTTCGGGATCTTCCTTACCGTATTTTTTATGTGTGATCTGAAATACGGAATCATCGGGGAATTTAATGAAGTGGGAAAATATATGCAGGACGGAATGAAGGCCTATATGGAACAGCTCAATAAGCTGGTGGCTACCGATAATTACCAGAATTTCTCTTTGTGGGTCATGGGCACCACGATTTTTCTGTATCCGCTGAATCTGGGATTCTTTCAGATTTACAGAAAAATGGATACCGGTGAAAAGCCTGAACTCGGTGACCTGTTTGCAGGATATAGCGGACTGAATTTTTTCAGGTATGTTTCCTATTACATTTTCTGGTATTTTATTTACCGGTTTACTTTTCCGACCATTATTCTTGCGGTAGCCTGGGTCTGCATCACGATATTTGTAGCACCGATGATGTTCTTCATGAACAAAACCATTTTCGAATCGCTTTCCCTCAGTTTTAAAGCCATGAAAGCATATTTCCTGGAAATCATCGTCTGCGTACTGGTTGCGGTAATTTTCAAATATATCGGTTTTGCTTTACTGTTTGTCGGCGGACTGTTTACATTTCCCTTCTGGAATGCCGTTATCTATTCACTTTATAAAACCATATTTTCGGAGAAGGCATAAATTCATGGGATTTTAATGTTTTTAAAGCCAAAAAAAGTTAAATTTGGTAATTAACATTAAAAATTTAAACACCATGTCAGAATTTAATGAATTTGACCAGCAGGGGTCCGTTCCGGAAAGAAGTACGGGAGCTGTCATCTCCCATGCTTTCGAAATGTATAAAGGCGTATTCCTGTATGCCGTGGTCGCCATGATCATCTACAGTATTTTAGGAGCCGTTATTCAGGCACTGACCGGAATGAATTCCGCAGCTATGCTTGAAGACATGCGCGATTCCGGGGATTATTCCAGGTTTTCTTTATTCAGTACGCCGGGTTTCCCTTTATACCTGACGCTATCCGGAATTCTGGGCCTGCTTCTCGCTCCTTTGTATGTAGGGTTGATTTATATGATTAATAAATACAATACAAAAAATCCCATTGAGTTTTCCGACCTGTTCATCGGATACCGTCAGAATTTTGTAAATATTTTAATCTATGCCTTATTGTCAGGAATTATTTCATCAATAGCACTTTCCCTTTGCGTATTGCCGATCATTTTCGTTTATCCGCTTCTCATGCTGGGATATCCGATCCTGCTGTTTGAAAATGCTTCTGCCACAGAGGCTTTAGGAAAGTCATTTAACATTGCTAAAGAAAATTACGGGGTTTTTCTTGGCGCAACATTTGTAGGTTTTCTGCTGTCAATGGCAGGAATCGTGCTTTGCTTTATCGGAGTTATCTTAACGGCACCGTTTATCTTTGCCGTGATGTATTCCCTCTATTGCGCCCATTTGGGAAAACCGAGACCGATAATTTTTAATAAATGATGAATAAAGACCAGCAAATCAGCAGTATCAAGATCAAACAGGTTTTTCTGCTTGCTATAATTTTAATTTTAGCGGGCCTGATCTGTTTTAACCTCGCCCTTTTTGTGCCTTCCGTTTTAGGAGCCATTACCATTTACGTATTATGCCGGAAGTATAATTTTTATCTTCAGGAACAGAAAAAGTGGAAACCCTGGCTTGCCTCTTTAACGCTGATGGGAGCCAGTCTGATCGTTCTTATTCTTCCCATCTATTTTATCGGAGACCTTCTTATTGAAAAGCTTGGGAATGCCCAGGCCTACATGGAAAAATTCAATGTTTTTCTCGAAAAAATCCACACGTATATTTATTCGAAATTTAAATTTGATATTTTAAGCAAGGAAAATATGACCAAGCTGAAGAGTAGCGTGGGGCAGTATTCGACCAAAGCCCTGAGCGGAACGGTAAATACCCTGACGATCGTGGCTTCCATGTACTTTATCCTTTATTTTATGCTCGAAAAGCCGCGTTTTTTCGAAAGAATCCTTTCATCAGCGGCACCTCTTAAAAGATCCAATGTATCGATGATCGGCGAAAAAATGAGAAAACTTATTTTGGCCAATGCCATCGGTATTCCTGTAGTGGCTCTCGGTCAGGGTATTGTTGCCCTGGTGGGTTATTATATCTTTGGAGCTCCGAGTCCGGTATTGCTTTTTGCGCTTACGGCTGCTACTTCCATGATTCCCGTAGTGGGTGCGGCTATTGTATATGGCCCGGTCTGCATTTTTATGATTGCAGAAGGCGATATGGGCACCGGCCTTGGACTGGCGGCTTACTGTATGATTGTTGTCGGATTAACGGATAACGTCCTGCGGTTTACGCTTCTGAAAAAACTGGAAGACATCCATCCTTTAAACACGGTTTTCGGAATTATTATGGGAATGAATTTATTCGGTTTTATGGGACTTGTTTTCGGACCCATTATGGTTTCCCTTACGTTACTGCTGATCCAGGTGTACCGGAATGAATTTTCTGATGACGATACTCCTGAGCTGGAGCTGCCGGATAAAAACCAAGAACTGGAAACCAAAATTAATTTAATTGTATAAAAATAAAATATGCAGGACGGAATAAACCCTGAAATCTTAAAAGAAATCTGTATTGTCAAAATGCCTTTCGGGAAATACCAGGGAACGGTTCTCGCCGATCTCCCGGTAAGTTATCTTGAATGGTTCCAGCGGACCGGAATGCCTAAAGGGAAACTGGGAATGCAGCTGGCCACCATTTATGAAATAAAACTCAACGGCCTGATGGATCTGCTGACTCCCATCCGTGGAGGAACGGCACATTTTGAAAAACCAAAAACAAAGAATTATAAATTCTGATAAAAATTCCGGCGGCCTTATTACAGGACCGCCGGAATTTTTTTTAAAATACTTCTAGAATTATTAAGGTAAAATTTTTCTTAACAAATAAATAAGTAATTATCTGATAATTAGAAGACTTAAGGCTGTGGTATTAAAGAAAAAAACTTCCAGCCTCCAGCTTCCCTCTTCCTGCATTACACTATTTAGGCTCCCAAAGCTCAATCTTATTCCCTTCAAGGTCCAGGAGGTGAACAAATTTCCCAAAATCATAAACGGCAATTTCATCGATGATTTCCACCCCTTCTTCTTTTAATACTGCAACTAATGCTTCCAAATCGGAAACGGTATAATTGATCATAAATTCTCTGGCTGAAGGCTCAAAATAAGAAGTTGATTCGGGCGAAGGGCTCCAGGTAAGCGATCCTTTCGGATCAGCATCAGACATTTCCTTCCAGTCAAAAGTGGCTCCATATTCGTTGACGTCAATTCCGAGATGGGTTTTATACCATTCCTTCAGTGCTTTCGGGTCTTTACATTTAAAAAAAATTCCTCCGATTCCGGTTACTCTTTTCATTAGTTTGAGATTAAAGGGGTTATCATTTTATTTTAGTGTCCTGTTACAATAGGTTTTGTAACCTGCATTTAATGGTGGGTTACATTATTCTCTTAAAGCCGCGATTTCATCCCTCAGCCTGGCTGCTTTAATAAAATCAAGGCTTTTGGCGGCCATTTCCATTTCTTTCTGCTTCTGGATAATGACTTTCTCCATATCTTCGGAAGTATAACTGGCTTTGGCTTCAGCCACTTTCTGAAGGATTTCTTTCTGGGTGTATTTTTCATCCGGGAAGTCCTTGCTTCTTCCGACCAGGCTTTCCGATATTTTCTTGTTCAAGGCTACAGGCACCTGTCCGTGTTTTTTGTTATACTCTTCCTGTTTGGCGCGACGGTACTCCGTTTCATCAAGGGTAGCCTGCATCGATTTCGTGATCTTATCAGCATACATGATAGCCCTTCCGTTAAGATTACGGGCGGCACGGCCTACCGTCTGGATCATCGAACGGCGGCTTCTCAGCATCCCTTCTTTATCGGCATCCAGAATGGCCACCAGGGAAACTTCCGGTAAATCCAGGCCTTCCCTCAGGAGGTTTACCCCGATCAGGACATCAAAAAGCCCTACCCGGAGGTCCTGCATGATCTGGATCCTTTCCAGGGTTTCGACATCCGAGTGGATGTATCTGGTCCTGATCCCGAATTTCGTGAAATATTTCGTCAGCTCTTCCGCCATTTTCTTGGTTAAGGTCGTCACCAGTACCCTTTCGTCGAGATCGGCTCTTTTCTGGATCTCTTCCATCAGGTCATCGATCTGGTTGATGGTCGGTCGGATTTCGATGATAGGATCGAGAAGTCCTGTCGGACGGATGATCTGCTCGATATAGGCTCCTCCCGTTTTTTCCAGTTCATAGTCTGCCGGAGTCGCCGAAACGTAAATCACCTGATTCTGGATGGCTTCGAATTCCTCAAATTTCAGGGGACGGTTATCCATGGCAGCGGGTAGCCTGAAGCCATATTCCACCAAAGCCTCTTTCCGGCTCCGGTCGCCGCCGTACATGGCGTGAACCTGTGGTACGGTCACGTGGCTTTCATCGATCACCATCAGGTAGTCTTTCGGGAAATAATCCAGCAGGCAGAATGGCCTTGTTCCCGGCAGCCGCCCGTCAAGATACCTGGAATAATTCTCGATTCCCGAACAATAACCCAATTCTTTGATCATCTCCAGATCGAGTTCGGTTCTTTCCTGCAGCCTCTTGGCTTCCAGGGGCTTTTCAATAGAGCTGAAAAAGTCCACCTGTTTTACCAAGTCATCCTGGATATTCCGGATGGCTCCGTTTAAGGTTTCTTTCGAGGTAACGAAAAGATTGGCGGGATAAATCTGGATCTGTTCGAAATTGGCCGTTACATTCCCGGAGCCCGGATCGAAGCTCTGGATCTTCTCGATCTCATCTCCGAAAAACTGGATCCGGACCGCATTATCGGCATAGGCCGGAAATACATCAATGACATCCCCTTTTACCCGGAACGTTCCCCTCTGGAACTCATTGAGTGTCCTGGAATACAAGGCATTCACCAAAGCGTGCAGCAGGGCGGTACGGGTTACCTTTTCACCGATCGCAATCGAAATAAGGGATTTGTGGAATTCCGTCGGGTTCCCGATCCCGTAAATACAGGAAACGGAAGCAACGATCAGTACATCCCTCCGTCCTGAAAGCAGGCTTGCCGTAGCAGAAAGCCTTAGCTTTTCCACTTCTTCGTTGATGCTGAGGTCTTTTTCGATATAGGTTCCCGAAGTGGCAATATAGGCTTCCGGCTGATAGTAATCATAGTAGCTGACAAAGTATTCGACGGCATTTTCCGGAAAGAATTCTTTAAACTCCATAAAGAGCTGTGCAGCCAGTGTTTTGTTATGCGCCAGAACCAAGGTCGGTTTCTGGACATTCTGGATCACATTGGCTACGGTAAAGGTTTTTCCTGATCCGGTTACCCCCAGCAGCGTCTGGTATTTTTCGCCGATCTTAATGCCATCCGTAAGCTTTTCGATGGCTTGTGGCTGGTCTCCGGTAGGTTTATATTCTGATTGAAGGTTGAAATTCATAAAGTTGGTGATGTTATCCTAACAAAAATACGAAAGAATTATTTGGCATTCACCTAAATGATGGGTCTTAATTTGTATTTCGCCGATTCATTTTATTTATCATCAGTTAAATAAAAAAGCATTCCGGTTCGGAATGCTTTCTATTTATTGAAATGACATGGTTAAAGGCAGCTTCATGTAGTAATTCACCGGCTTTCCGTCTTTTTTCGCTGGCTTCCAGACGATATTATCGTTGGCCCTTCTGAAGGATGCCAATACTTCATTATTGAAGGCCTCATTACTACCGGCGACTTTTACATTCACCACATTGCCCGTTTCATCAACGGTATACGAAATATCTGCTCTTACCAAACCTTTCGGCATTTCAGCTTCCACCTTAGAGACGTCAAACATTTTTGAAACTCTATTTCTCATTTCATTGAACCCGCCCGGAAATTGGGGAAGCATGGTCGGCTCATCATTTAGAGAAGCAGTCAGGGATTCAGGGGTTGTCCCGGATACGCTCTGCCGGTCCGGATTTGTGTTTTTACCTTCTTTCGGCCGGATGGTATCCTGAATGTTTTCTTCTTTTTGGGTATTTTTAATCAATTCTTCAGGCGTTTCAGACAGAGCAGGCAGATCGGTTTCCGCAGAATCTGTGTTGGTTTTCTCTGTATTTTGGGCTACCGGATCGTGATCAGCCATTTTCTTCCGGGTTTCCTCAATAATTGTTTCAATAGGATGGGCGTACGTTTTCTGCACGAATAATCCGAAAGCGAATATCAAAGCAGGAATGCTGATGGCTTTTTTCACTTGGGCCCATCTGGACTTTTTGGTGTTCATCATAATAAATCGTTTTTTGGTGTTGTTAAAATTGAAGGTATGGGTAAGGGTATAGTTTTGGGATGAAATGATTTCATCCAATATTAAATTCTGGTATTCTTTTACGTTAAAATGATTTTGTAAAACCGATTCGTCCGCCAGGAATTCATGATTCATCAGGATGGCCTTTTTGTAAAAATAAACGGCAGGATTAAACCAGGTGAATGCTTTTATCAGTTCAGCCATCATGAGATCGATGCTGTGTCTCTGCTCAACATGGCTTTTTTCATGCAGAAAAATTCTCGCATCAATCTGATGGCCAATAAAGTAATTTTTCCCCAGGTAGACGGTTTTCCAAAAACTGAAAGGTGACGTCTCTTCTTCCGTTATCACAACTTCCTGATTCTGATAGATGATTTTTTCTCCTTTTAAGGTTTTGATTTTAAGAAATGAAACAATCATCCTGCTTAAAAAGACACAGGTTATGATGCAATAGGCTATCCGGATAACGGTTATCCAGTCGAATCTGTCCTGTTCTGGACTAAGGTTTAATATCTGCTGAGTGGCTTCAAGGGTTTTCTGTAAACGGTTCGCCGGTTTGGGAGCTTCCGTACTGATCGAAATGAAAGGGACTGTATAAGAAAACAGCAGCGAAAAAAGCAGATAAACCCTGTTGAACCGGTACATTTTTTCCTTCTGTAAAACCCCGTAATAAAATGCAATCAACAGGGTAGAACATAATATAATTTTAAAAAGGATGATCATTTTTCATCAATTTGACGGTCGATAATTTCACGGAGTTCTTTCAGCTGTTTTTGAGAGAGTTTTGCATTAGAGGTAAAAAATGAAGCAAACTGGGTGACGGAACTGTTGAAAAAACGGTCAATCATAGAAGACATTTCTTCCTTGAAATATTCCTCTTTCGCGATTTTCGGAAAGTATTCGCGGGAATTTCCATACAATTGGTAGCCGACAAAATCCTTGTTCTGCATTCTTTTCAGCAGGGTTGCAATGGTAGTTGTTGCCGGTTTCGGTTCCGGGTAAGATTCCAGGATCTCCTTCATGAAGGCTTTTTCTTTCTCCCAGAGAATATCCATCAGGTCTTTTTCGGAATCGGTCAGTTTTATTTCTTTCATATTCTACGGTTTGATAATTTGTTCTACAAATGTAGAATAAAAATCCGGAACAGCAAATTTTTATGGCATTATTTTTCTATCCTTTCGGTGAACCTCAAATCTAATTGTATGAAATTCAATAAATTTTACATTTCAGCCTTCAGTTTATTCCTGATCTTATCTTCGTGTAAAGACAATACGCTTCATGCTCAGAAGCTGGGAAAAGACGGCAGTGTAGAAACCAAAGAGCCGAATTCTCCGGAATATCAGCCCGCATTTGCCGGACAGACCCGGATAAAAGCGGTAAAAACCTCAACGCCCTACAAGGTGGAGGTTTTAAGCAAGGACCTCGGAAAACCCTGGGGAATCATTAACCTGCCGGACGGACGGTTTTTAATTACCGATAAAAGAGGATACATAAACGTTGTTTCCGCGGACGGAAAGCAGATTGCCAAAATCGAAGGCTTTCCTAAAGTAGATACGAAGGGGCAGGGCGGCATGCTCGATGTAGCCCTGGATCCGGACTTCAGCAACAACCGGATGATTTATTTCAGTTTTTCAGAACCTTATGAGAAAGGAAATCATACCGCAGTCGGAAAAGGCATGCTTTCTTCCGATCTGAAGAATATTTCAGGAGTGCAGGTTATTTTCCGGGCAACCCCTACCTATGACGGAGACAAGCATTACGGCAGCCGGTTGGCTTTTGATAAAGACGGAAACCTGTTTGTAAGCACCGGCGAAAGATCCGATAAACAGACGCGTGTCTACGCTCAAAGAACGGATAATTATTTAGGGAAAATTTTAAAAATTACCAAAGAAGGAAAACCGGCACCCGGAAATCCCTTTATCGGAAAAGCAGGATTCAAACCTGAAATTTATGCATACGGCATCAGGAATCCGCAGGGAATGGCCATCGATCCGGACGGAATGCTCTGGGATGTGGAGATGGGGCCAAGGGGCGGTGATGAGATCAACCTGATTAAAGCCGGAAAAAACTACGGCTGGGGCGACGTAACCTACGGAATTGAATATTCAGGGGAAAAGATCAATAACGGAACTACGCAAAAGGCAGGAACGGAGCAACCGGTTTATTACTGGGATCCGGTGATCTCGCCGAGCGGCGTCACTTTTTATACGGGAAGCATCGATGAATGGAAAGGTAACCTGATGATCGGCTGTCTGAGCGGAGAGCACATCAATCGGATCGTGATGAAAGATAATAGGGTGGTCGGTGAAGAACGTCTTTTGGAAAGTGAAAATGAAAGATTCCGCGATGTCCTGAACGGGAGCGATGGGAATTTATATGCGGTTACCGACAGCGGGAAGCTGTATAAAATTTCTAAAAAATAGAAGGCTGGAAGATGGATGCTGGGGGCTGGAAGTTTCTCCGGTTAGTCCCCGAAACACTGGTCTTAAATATCAAATGAAATTTTAACTGTTAAGAGTAATTGTGTTAAAATTATTCTTGTTATAAAACAATAATTCCGGGCAGAAAGTGAATTCTACCCGGAATTGTTTATAATGTTCCTTATTTAAAAGCTGTTGATCAGCCGGTTCAGGCCTTCCGTCAGGATTTCCCGGGAGGTGGAAAAACAGATCCGAATATGGCCTTCAGCTCCTTTTCCGAACCATCTTTCCGAACCCGGGACAATGGCTACTTTTCCTTCTTTTAAAACGTGTTGGGCGAATTCGTCGCTCGACATGCCGTTTTCGATTTTCGGGAAAATGACAAAGGTCGCTTCCGGAAGGTTAGGGGTCAGAATTCCCGAATTGCCCAGCATGCTGTGCGCGAGATCCCTGTTGTGCTGCAGGTGTGTAAGGAAATCGGTGAACCAAGGTTTCGCCCGGTCAATTGCCACACTCGCCGCAATCTGCGATAAGGTGGAAACCCCTTCGATCGTGGAATTGAACTGTGATTTCTCCGTAAAATCATCCAGTAAATCCTGGTCATTGCACAAAACGGCACCGATTCTCAGGCCCGCAATACCAAAAGATTTTGAGAATCCGAATACGGTGAAGCTTTTCTTCCGGGCTTCCCCGGAAACGGAGGAATAGGTATTGAATTCCCTTTGATCATACACAATATCGCTCCAGATCTCGTCACTCATCACCCAAAGGTCATGGGCGGCGGCAATTTCGGAAATCTTCTTCAGGATTTCTTTGGAATAGACCCTTCCCACCGGATTATGCGGGTTGCAGATGCTGATCATTTTTGTTTTCGGGGAAATCAGGGAAACCAGCATTTCAAAATCGATGTCGCCGGTTACGGAGTCTACCGCACACAAACGGATGTTTCCGCCGACGGCTTCCACGGTCTTTTTAAACAGGAAATCCACCGGATCGAAGATAATGGCTTCATCGCCGGGATTCAGGACGTATTTGGCAATCAGGAACATTCCCTGCGCGGCACTGTTAACGGCCAGAATATTGTCCGGCGTAAAATTTCCTTTCTTCTCAACGTTAAAATGTTCAGCCACACTTTTTTTGAATTCCGGGATTCCGGAAAAAGGGCCGTAGCTCAGATAACCGTCTTTAATATATTCGATGATTCCGTTTTCTATTTCTTCCGACATCCTGAAATCGGGATCAGCGGCGGTTAATGGAATAATGCCGTCTTCAAGGGTAGCCCATCTGCCGTTGTAGGCTTTTCTTTTCAGGGCTTCGAAATTGATCTCTTTATTTGTAAACATCTTATTTGTATGAAATGGGTAATGTATTTTTCGGTTGTTCGTCCAGTGGTAAAAGAAACTGGTCCAGCAAAGCTCTTCCGTTAGCGATGTGGATGTCGATTTCAGGCCTTCTTTCCTCTTCGTACTTTTGGAAAGTTTCCTGAAGAGGTTTTCCTTCGGTTAAAAGATTCGTCAGCGTAAAGGAATCCTTCAATGCGGAAGTGACGCCCTGGCTGGTAAAAGGGATCAGCGGATGGGCGGCATCACCGATGAATACGACATTCTGGTGATAGAACGGATTCAGCTTTTCGAGTTCATACACGCGCCAGATATGGGCGTTTTCATAGCTTGAGCCTTCGATGATCGAGGAAATCAGCGGGTTCCAGGTTCCGAAATGATCAAGCATGAACTGCCTGATGCAATCCGGGGTATAATCCTCATTGATGAAATACTTGGTAATGTCAAACTGGCAATACCAAAGGATTTTTGAAGAAGAAAGCTTTAAAACCCCGAAAGTGAGACCGCCGTTCTCGTGGTGGAACTTCAGGAAGTTGCTTTCGATTTCGCCGGCCAGCGTTTCATTTTCTATAATGTTTACCACTTCATTTTCCAGTACTGCCTTCATGGATTCCTCCTGGAAAATCGTTCTCCGGATGCGGCTTCTTGATCCGTCGGAAGCAATCACGATCTCCGCTTCGAGTTTTTCGCTGTCATCAACGGTAATTTCAGCTTTCCCATGTTTGAAACCGTCCAGCCTTACCGTGGAATTATAAGAAATCTTATCCGCAGGAACGCCTTTGGCAAGAATTTCAATCAGTGCGCTTCTGGAAACCACGAAAACATTGTCCAGGTCTTTTTCGGAAATGATTTCTCCAGACCGGTTGTAATGGATGTATTTTTTTAGGAAGCTACCTTTTGCGTAAAGATCGTCGATATCAATGATTTCGGAAAGGAATTCGATGCCTTCTTTGGGAAGAATAAATCCGTGTCCTTTCAGGTCATTCGGAGTCCTTCTTTCGTACAGGTGATAGTCGATCTTATTTTTTTCCAGATAATTTGCCATGCTCAGCCCGGATACCCCGGCCCCTATGATTGCAGCTTTGCCCATCTTTATTGGTTGTTGGTTTTATTGTTTGTAGGATGTAATTTTTTCATTATAAACTGCCCGATCGCGAAAAACGGCAATCTAAAAATCAGTTTTAATGAAATGAAAATGGCTTTTAGCCAAATGATTGAAAGTAAATGAAATAATATCAGGAACGATAGTATTGTAAGGAAGTACCTATTCCGGTGCTTTAAAAATGTTGTCATCGGAATGGAAGCCTGCCACACCGCCGCTTACTGCGAATTTCATAGCGGAAGCAGCCGTCATGCCGACTACCGGTTTGATGTTTTTTTCTTCCGTAACGATCACCCAGCCCGAAATCGCATAAGAATGCGGAAGATATACGGCTACATAATTATGCTTCTCCACATCGGCCATTTCTTTCTGGGTGAGAAAACCGATTCTCCAGATTTCAGGATTTTCGTTGGTTTTTACCCAGACCGGATCATTGAATTTTTTCTTGTCGCCCACAAAGGAAGACATCACATCTTTCGTCGGAGTGTAAATATGCTTTACGCCGGGTGTTTTTTCCAGCAGCCGGTCCATGGAATCGAAAAAGAATTTCCCTACCACAAACTTATTGCCTAAAAAACCCAATAATGCCGTAATTAAAATCGTGGAAATAAAAACCAGTCCCGGAATTTCCCTGGCTACGGAAGGGATGATGTTATCAATCGACGTTACTACATACCAGATCACGAAAATCGTCAGCCCGATCGGACCGATGATCACTAATCCCTGAAAAAAGTTTTTCAGGAAAAAATTGGTGATATTTTCAAACGTCAGCTTTTTCACTCTGTTTATCCGTGGATGGTTTCTCCTTTTCCGTAAGATTGGATGACTCTGGCTTCATATTCCAGCCATTCTTCCCATCTTGCGTTAACCTTCTGTTCGTCGCCCAGCTCCCTGGCAAAGCCGATGAACGTGGTATAGTGATTGGCTTCGGAGATCATCAGTTCCCTGTAGAATACTTTCAGCTCTTCATCTTGAATGTTTTCCGTAAGCACTTTGAATCTTTCGCAGCTTCTCGCTTCGATCATGGCTGCAAAAAGTATCTTATCGATAATCAGATCGTCCCTGTTGCCGCCTTTCTGGATAAACTGTACGAGTTCGTTTACGTAATCGTCCTTCCGGGTGCGCCCGAACGTATAGCCTCTTTTCCTGATAATCTCATGCACCTGCCCGAAATGCTCCAGTTCTTCCTGCGCGATGGCCAGAAGTTGGGTGACCATTTCCGGATATTCCGGCAGCATGGTAATCAGCCCGATGGCGTTGGTCGCCGCTTTCTGCTCACACCAGGCATGATCCGTCAAAATTTCTTCAATGTTTCCTTCCGCAATATTTGCCCACCTCGGGTCGGTAGGAAGTTTCAACTTAAACATGTTTTAAATTTTGTGTAAAATTAAAATAATTTGCAATACGATTAAAGTTTATTTATACTTAAAATATGACATTAAAAATTAATTTGTATTTATGATATTGCAACAGGATGGTATTTTTTTTGTTTGTACTTAAAAAATCAACTAAAAATATCAGTTATGAAAACAATCAACAACCTTAAGTCCAGAGTAAACGCTCTTTTATTAATGATTTTCACCATGGGCACTTCTGCTTTGGCTTTTGCCCAGGAAACCACCACAGGAAGCGGAACCGTAACCACCGAACAGAAGACCACCACCACTACGGAATGGTATACCGATCCGATGTATATTATCGGCGGGGCTATTCTTCTTATTATCATTATTGCACTGATCGCCAGAAACGGAAGAAGCAGAGCTTAATGTTCTGCAGCTGTTTTTCTTCTCAGGAACTGAAGGGTTTTCCAGCCTGCTTCATCCACTTTTTTCAGGCCTGCCGAAATGATGAATGCCGAAATGATATTTATACCGTAAATTAAAATCATTAAAAGCCACCACGGCATGCTGTCCTTCATGGGGACTACCAGAAAATAGATCAGGGAAGAACTGATGCCCTGCCCGAAATAGAAAAATATAGCATTTCTGCCAATATAGGTCACAAAATTTTCTTTTGTGACCTTTAATCTGTTGTAGAAAACGAAAAGCGTGACCAGGGAAAATAAGCTCCAGATGATATAAGGGATCTGGGGAGGAAATTTATTCTTGCTGATCTTAAAGAAAACTTCATTTCCGTAAAATGAGAATAATCCGATTAATGCCGCAGCAACGATTGCATATAGTACGGGAATGACCTTTACCGGAATCTTTCTGCCTTTCATCTGATTGCCTATCAGGAAAATTGCCATATAGAAGGCCACATAGCCTACCTGCCCGGACGGATAGATCTCGGGAAAAATATTGAATAATAAAGTCAATGCCCCGCAGAGCCCGATAAACCAATAGATGTGTTTCGGAAAAAACTTTAAAATCAGCACTCCGAAAACCGTCAGGATATAATACACCTTCAAATACCAGAAACTCCCCATCACCACAGGAAAAGTATCGGCATTGGTATACTGGTGGAGATACCAGTTGCCCAGATTTTCCCATTGCGGAACGGTGGAAATGCTGGTGGCCGCATATTTGGACCCGAAAGTCGAATAGAAATTCTGCAGCCATTCCGGCGAGAAGAAAATCAGTCCGAATACTTTAAAGAAATAATCCAGGAAGAACAGCAGGGTTACAAAAATCATATAGGTGATCTGCAGTTTCAGAAGCCTGTAAAAGGTTTTCTCGATATTCGAGCCGGACGTGATCCCGCTCAATGCATAGAATAAGGCCACATCGAAAACCAGGGAGAAGATCCTGATTTCCGGCAGGATATAGAACTGCCCCGACCAGAATGCCGTATGAATGAATATAATGGAAAGGGTCGCCATCCCTTTGGCGAAGTCGATATAAAGGTCTCTGTTCATGAATGCAAATATGAAGTTTCAAAAATAAATAAACTTTATGGATTCAGGATAAATAAAAAGAGACAGGAACGATGTCCTGCCTCTCAAGAAAAGATATTTCAAAAATGATGATTACTTTAAATTTTTAAACTCTTCGGCAGAAATTTCGCCGGTCTGAAGTTTTTTGATCTCATCCAGATAAGGTTTCATATAGGCATCCAGCTCAGGATACTTTGAGTTTTTTGCCATTTTATAGGTTCCGTTCAGTACGCCCTGATAATAGTAGAAGAAGTTATAATCAAACGCTGAAGCCGTAAGGTCATATTGTCCCAGCAGGAACCCAAGACGGACGGCCGATCTTCGCTGTGGCGGTGTTCCGTGGTGCCCGGCACTGTTGGTCTGGTAATCTCCGATGCTCTGGGCAAATTCATAGGCTGCGGCAATCTGCGCAAAACTGGTCTGGTTGTAGCCGTTCGGCCTTCTCAGGTAATACCCGGCAAAACCGTCAGCTTCCAGTTCGTTCGGTCTTGCCGTAGATTCGGTGACGGAGGGAAGCCCGAAGATATATTGCAGCTGGTGGCCGTATTCGTGGGCAAGGATCATGGCATTGACGATGTCTCCGCCTTTGGATTTTGCGTCATAATAAATAGCATAACCGTAATAGATTTTCCCGGTAGAATAAGAAATCGCGTTGTAGGTGGAATTGTAATTCGAAGGGTCGTTCACGAATCTCAGCGTCGGATTGCTCCTGCCCCACATCCCTGCAATTTTCGTCATCTGGGAATTCATGAAGTTGGTATCCGCGGAATTCTGCAGCGAAGCAAGCAGTACCGATGAGGAACTCCAGTACTGGTCTACATAATAGCATACTTTTTCAAGCGCATTCGGCTGGTCGATGGTCAGGCTCTCCGCCTGTTGTGCAGGCTGTACCGGAGTTTCCATCGTATCGTCGTTACAGGCTGACAATGAGAGTGCAGCCAGGGCTCCCAATAGGATGGGGAAATGGATGTTTCTTTTCATATATAAATATTTGGTGAGACGAAGTTATTCATTTTAACGATACATCATATCACTTTATTGTGATAAATTATTCAAAACATAGTTAAAATTTTATTTTAAAAAAAGATGGGGTTGAATTTGAATGGATTAGAAAATATTTCTTATATTTGCACCTCGAAATAACTAAAAAATCTTATAAACAATGTTTGCAATTGTAGAAATAGCAGGGCTTCAATACAAAGTTGAGCAAGACCAAAAGCTGTTTGTAAACCGTTTAGCAGGAGACAAAGGAGGTAAAGTATCTTTTGATAAAGTACTTCTTACTGTAAACGGAGCAATCACGGTAGGCGCCCCAGCTGTAAGCGGAATCACTGTGGAAGCAGAGATCCTGGATCACGTAAAAGCTGATAAAGTAATCGTTTTCAAAAAGAAAAGAAGAAAAGGTTACAAAGTGAAAAACGGTCACAGACAATCTTTAACTCAGATTCAGATCACGGGGATTACCGGATTTGAAGGAGCTCAGAAAGCAGAGAAACCTGCTAAAAAGACAACCAAAAAAGCTGACGCTGAAGCAACTGAAAGCGCAGAATAATTGTAAAACCAAAAAACCTTAAAATAAAATGGCACATAAGAAAGGAGTTGGTAGTTCCAAGAACGGTAGAGAATCTCACTCCAAAAGATTAGGAGTAAAGATTTTCGGTGGTCAGGAGGCTATTGCCGGAAACATCATCGTTAGACAAAGAGGTACGCAACATCACCCGGGTGCAAACGTGGGTATCGGTAAAGACCATACTTTGTTCGCTCTGATAGACGGTAAAGTAGTTTTCAGAAAGAAAGCAAACAACAGATCTTTTGTATCTGTAGAAGCAAACGCATAATCAGGCGTTTTTATAAAAATCAAAACCTCAGCATCTGCTGAGGTTTTTTTATGTCTTCATTTCGGTAAAATTAAATTTTTTATCATTAATCATTTTAAAGGGAAATATTTTTATATTTGGCTAAAGTAAATAACTAATATACTGCGGAAGCCGAAAAGCGATACAGAGTAGGCATCAAATTAAAATGAATAGTATGAGAAATCTTAAAAAACTGACGAAACGAGAACTGAAATCAATCAGAGGTGCTGCAGGCTGTGTAAAAGTGAGACCTGCCTCCAATTGTGAAGAACTCTGCCAATACCTGACCATGGGTGAAGCTGTTTGTCTGAGTGCCCCGGCAAAACCCCTGACCTGTATTGAGCCCTGCTTATAACAGAATACCATCCATAAACAAAAAACTCCTTCGCTTTGAAGGAGTTTTGTATTTTAAAAGTTCACCTGGAACCCTGCTTTTATGCCAAAGGTTGAAATATCCGGCCGGTCCAGATAGTTTCCCCGCCAGTTGAAATCCACTCTGAAAATTCTCAGGTTTCCGAAACCGATGTTTTCGATCCCGAAACCATATTCGTAATAGATATGCTCGCTGGGGGCAGAGTATCTGAATCCTTCTACATTAATGGCTTTCGAGGCATCGCTCAACGTTCCGTAGGCACCTCTGATGAATGCAATTTCCCTCAATTTTAATTTCTTGATCAAAGGGATGAAGGAAAGGATTTTTCCGTTGAAATGGTGTTCCAAATGAAGTGTAGTATAAGTGTCGGCTACAAATTCATAATAATTAAGCTGGGCAAAGGTATTCTGAGCCAAACTGTACGACTGGTTCCCCGGTATTACATTCTGCAAAGCCAACGGTACGGTATCGAAGTTTTTGCCGGCTTCAAAATTCAGCATCAGCTTACCCCAGCTTCCGATAAGAATCGGTTTATAAAACATGAACTGTAATTTATTGTAGTTAAAATCCGACCCGAACAGTCCTTCCACTCCTTTCGTATATTTTAAAACGATGGTGGGTGCAAGCGTCCCGTGCTCGGTACGGTCAAGGCCGGTTTGTGAGAATTTGGCACCCGGCCTGGCCACCAGGCTTAAGGTGAAATGGGAATCGTTGGTAGTCTTTCTCAGGTCTCCGTTTTTGTAATACATCAGATTAAAACCGGAGGGGTTGGCAGATTTGATGCTCTGCATCGTGCCGTCCAGTCTGATCTGGAAGTTTTTCCAGGGTTCGATGGAGGTAAACACGTTGGTCTGGTTCACCGAACTTAAAGAAGCGTTTTCCCCTCTGGCAAAAATCGTGGAAGAAGCGAAGGTCCGGGCCATAATTCCGTCATCGTTCGTGAGCTGGACCCCAAGCTGGAGGATGTCTCTTCTCGTTCCGGCGCCAATGGTAAAGCGGTTGACCCTGTTGAACATATACCGTGCCTCAGCTCCGTATTTTACCTGATGGTCTTTAAAGCCGTACGCCGTATAAAACTGCAGTCTCCACGGGTCGTTCCGGGTAAAGTAGGTTCTTGCCCCGATCCTGATGCGGTCGCCTTCCACTTCGTTTTTTCCGTAAACTGAGAAAATGGGACCCAGATCCACGGCATTACCGATGTGGTAATAGCCTGATGCCAATGTTTCGTAAAGTTTTACGATCCGGTTGAATTTGGGAGTCTGCTGAAGTTTGTCAAGCATTTCGTAAACGCCCTGCTCGCTTTTCGATAGGGAATCCGGCCTTGCTTTCACCCAGTAGGCATCATCTTTGTCAACAAAATTATCCGCATATTCTTCTTCCTTCCGTTTGAAAATTTTATCTTCCAGGGGTTGGTTAAACTGGTATTCGGAATAATCAACCGTCCGCTTTGCAACGATGCTTTTGGCTGTTTTCTTTTTGGAAAAAGGCGTCATCTCGATTTCCGTTATCACTTTTCTGGGCAAAAAGGTATTTTCGTCCGGATTGTCATATTCCAGTTCCGTTGAAATCCCATTGATGAAATTGACATTGATCTTCTGTGTAGATTTGAGGGTTGCTCCTAATACGGCATAGCTGTCGGTATCAATATAGAGGTAGCCCTGAAATGCCAGCACTTCCGTTCTTTTCGGCTGGTAGCGGATTTTAAAGGCTTCTTCTCCACGGATCGAAATGGTATCGATCAGGTTGTAATCATAAGTACTGAATCCTGTTTCGCCGACCGGGCTTGGGAAGCCGATATCGAAATAATTCAGCGTATTGTCGTAAATATTGATATCCCGGTAAAGGTTTTTTGCCGTTAAGGTAATAATCTGGTTGTCCTGGAAACCGGAAGTCTTTTGGGCAACCAGGAGCTTTTTGCTTCTTTTTGCCGGCCTGTTCTCGCCGTAATTTTCATAAACCGCTTCGTTTAAAAATACAGGAAGCGCTAATTTCCCGCTTGCCGTGGAATCTTTATAATCGAAAATAAATTCGAGCTTATTAAAGATTTTCCTTTTCATGAAAGCGCTGTCGAGGTTATTGGCGTCAAACTGGATTTTTTCGTACTCTTTATAAGTATAGGTATCGAATTTATCCAGTCCGTTGTTTCTTTTTCTCTCCCAAACCTTCTGCATAATGGCATACGCAGGATTTTCTTTCTTATTTTTATACTTGGGCTTTTCGTTGTGGATAACGACTTCCTGGATACTGCTTACCTTTTCCTGTGCCAGCTTCACAAAAATATTTGAAGCATTCTGCGGGGTTATATCCAGGGTTTCCAAAGAATAATTTTTTCTTAAAAACCTCAATTTATAAATAAGGCTGTCAGACTGCACCGTAAAGTTCCCCGAAACGGTTGTCAGCGCAGGTTTATCATTTTCATTGATAAAGATATCCACACCACTGAGCGGCCTGTTGGTCTTCGCATCAATAATCTTCCCGGTGGCTGTATTTTGTGCATACGCCCATCCGGTAAAAAACAGTAAAAAAAAGAGGGGATAATATCTGGAGTTACTAATTAACATTTATTGTTTCGTCAAGCTATGGTATAAACAAAAAGCATGCAGATTTTATTATGCCGCATTAATAATATTTACATTTAAACTTATGCAAATACAAAGCTGCAAAGGTAAGGAAATAAGGCTTTGGTTGAGCGGCCTGCTGATGCCTGTTTTCGTAAAATAAAAAATTATTGCCGCGCTCGTCAGGATAGGCGTATGTTTTGCATGATTTAATTCAGCAGTATGTTTAAGCATAACGGTATAACCATTACATGACAAATATTAAATAGTATGAAAATAGAAATCAAGACCCCGATTGAAAAAGTAACCCTGGAATTCGACAGCCCTGAGTATTTCAAAAAAATACATGAAGAGATCACCGAAGCAATAACGGATGAACTGAATATAAAAGGCGTTTATTATGAAAAAGAGGATTCAGGAACGATGTTTCCGGCACTGCTTCTGAAGAATAGTATTATCACCGTTTATACATCACCGGATTCATCTTCGGCTTCTCCGTTCTTTATATAATCAATACAAAGCCCCTTTACCGGGGCTTCATTTTTTTATGATTCAGAACAGGGTATCGGGTGTTTTCTCCGGTTCAAGGTTAATGTATTCCAGATCGGGCGAATAATCCGGAAACTGGAATTTCTCAATAGGTTCAAGCTCCAGGAATTCTTTGCCCATTTTCGCATCAAGGGTAATGATCATACGGTCATGGATTTCTGCCTGTACGGGATTAGGAAGGGTGGTGACGAGCCCGAAACCCAGATTGCCGTCAGTATACACATCATAGAATCCGGCGATGTAAAACTGTTCCTTGTCTTTCCAGAACATTTCATGCTTTGCTTTCACCGGGGTTTTTCTTCCCGGAACCGAAATGCTTTTATGCTCAAAATAGGAGGATGCCGGGATAAGGCATCGGTTCTTTTCAATCTTCCGGTAGTAGGTATGGGTGTTTTCGGACTGCAGGTTTTTGCCTTTGGTAGGAGCGTCCGGATTTTCTTTGACGCCCCAGAAAGTATTCATCAGCACGATTCCGTTGTGATTGACCACTGCCGGAATGTTCGGCGCGGTCTGTTTGGTAAATGCATTGATGCTGCCGTTCAATACAAAGTTTTCTTCTTCATATCCTTCTGCATCAAGATCTTCCACTGCTTTTTTTAGACTGACTTTTTTATTATTGAAGTTGTAGCACATAAGAAATTTTATAGAATGGGTGCAAAATACATGCAAACTGAGACTTTGTAGCGGAATTAAGGTACATCAATAAAAAAAAGACCTACATTGCTGTAAGTCTTTTTCTGCTCCTCCTGCTGGGCTCGAACCAGCGACCCTCTGATTAACAGTCAGATGCTCTAACCAACTGAGCTAAGGAGGAATTTTCCTCTATTGAGTGGTGCAAATATAAAAGGAATATTGCGATTACACAAATTTTTATTTTAAAAATTTGGATATTTTTCCTTTGTTCATGGGGTGTTAGGGGTTATTTCATTCTCTATCAATTAATTAAATTGCGGTAAAATATTTATTTCAGGGCATAAAAAAAGACCTACATTGCTGTAAGTCTTTTCTGGCTCCTCCTGCTGGGCTCGAACCAGCGACCCTCTGATTAACAGTCAGATGCTCTAACCAACTGAGCTAAGGAGGAATGTCCTTTGTTTTAAGTGGTGCAAATATAGGACGAATATTTATACCCTGCAAATATTTTTTTTAAAAATTTTGAAGATTATAATTTACCTGCAAAAATCTTGAATATATCGCTTCCGAAAATTACCAGCATCAGGCCTAGCAGGAAGACAACCCCGATCATCTGTGCATTTTCCAATACTTTCTGGGGAACCGGTTTGCCCACAATCATTTCATATAAAGTGAAAAGAACGTGTCCGCCATCCAGTCCCGGAATCGGGATCAGGTTCAGGAATGCCAGCCATACGGAGAACATCGCTGTAAAACTCCAGAAAGCAGCCCAGTTGATGGAAATACTGCCGTCCGCATCTTTATCCACCGGCATGTTTTTCACGATGGCAATGGGTCCGCCGACATTTTTATAACCCTGGATTTTAGAGTTGAACATAATTTTGAACTGCTTCACCTGCATAGTTAAAGCTTCGATGGTTCTTTCAAAACCTCTCGGAATCGCTTCCCCGAAAGAATATTTTTTATCCGTTACTACAGAGGCCAGTGCTTTCTGGTCTACGGCAACTCCCAATTTTCCGTTTTTGTCCACCGCTGCATTTACCGTTTCCTGCTTACCATTTCTCAGCACTTCAAGAGCAATGGTTTTTCCCTTATTTTCAGATAGCGTGGTACTCACTTCATCAAAGAAAGGAGTCGGTTTCCCGTTAACGGCTATTACTTTGTCTCCTTTAGCCAAACCGGATGCTTTCGATGCCGGACTTGCCAGAGAATCGATAATCATCGGGAATCTTGGGGTAATGTATAATTTGGCTTCTTTTTGTTTTAAAACCTCTGCTACCCCTTCTTTTTCAATCGGAAAAGTCACTTCCTTCCCGTTTCTGAGTACGGTTACCTGATCGCCCAAAAGGATATTGATAGAGGCATTCTCCAGTCTTTCCGCAGGTTTACCGTCGATATTGATGATTTTATCACCGCTCTGGAACCCCATTTTCTTACCGGCTTCCGTTACGCCGATTCCATTGTTGAATTTCGTAAGGTCGGTATACATTTCCCCGTTAAAAAGAGACAGGCAGCTGTAAATGATCCAGGCCAGGAAGAAATTTACCGTAACCCCTCCCAACATGATGATCAGCCTCTGCCAGGCCGGTTTTGCGCGGAATTCCCAAGGCTGTGCGGGCTGCTTCAGTTGTTCGGTATCCATGCTTTCATCCACCATGCCGGCGATCTTTACATAGCCCCCGAAAGGAAGCCAGCCGATCCCGTATTCGGTTTCACCCACTTTTTTCTTTACCAGAGAAAACCACGGATCGAAGAAAAGATAGAATTTTTCAACTTTGGTCTTGAAGTATTTGGCGGGTAAGAAATGCCCGAGTTCATGAAGGATGACCAGGATAGAAATGCTCAATATAAATTGAAACAGTTTGATTGCTATTTCCATTAATGCTTTGTATGTTTAATTTGCAAAGGTAACAATTCTCAAAACTATGCCAAATAAAAAAGCCTCCCGAAACGGGAAGCTTTGTCATATAAAGCCATGACCTGTTATAAATTAATGGAAACCCCGAGACTGCCATTGTTGCCGACTTCGGCGAAAACGCCGATTCTCTCGGTAAAGAAGTACCTTGCGCCGATGTGTGCGCCAAGACCGAAATTCCTTCCTACGACGCCTACATCAACTCCCGGATAGATATCCAGCTTTTCGGGCAGCTGCAGGGCTTCTTTCAAATGAAAATTCACCCTTCCGAAAACGAAGACCCGGTTATCATCATCGTTGTCCTTATAATTGTCGAAATAAACATTCAGCCCGGCCCCTACGGAAATCAGCCCGTTCAAGCCGTAGTCATAAGTCCCGGTAATCCCCGTTCCGTATCCCCAGGCACTGAGTCCGGCATTGATCTTCTGATCCCCCTTTCCGGTCCAGGCCTGAGCATCTGCCACCGTACCGGCACAAGCCAGCAGTATCATAAAAGCCAGTTTTTTCATAAATTTATTTTTTAATGGTTGTTATTATTGAGTTAAAGATATAAAGCCGTTTTTAAAAGGCGAAACATCCTCCACAAAAATAAAACCGAAATCATTGAAAAATCGTATTTTTAGGGAAGTTTTTTAACAAAGTTTATGAAGATCACAGGACTGAATCTGGATATTGTCTGGAAAAATAAAGCGGAAAACTTTCAGCGTATTGAAAAAGAATTACAGCATCAGGAGGCCGATCTCTTTTTGCTCCCGGAAATGTTTTCCACCGGCTTCTGCATGGATGCTCCGGAAGTTTCCGACCGGAACCTGGAGTCGCTGGAGTTCCTCAGGAAAATGGCGAAAGAGAAAAATGCCGCCTTTTGCGGAAGTGCTCCCGTAGAAGAGAACGGCCGCTTTTACAACCGGATGTATTTCGTTCATCCGGATTCGCAGGTGGAATTTTACGATAAAAGGCACTTGTTTTCCTTTTCCGGAGAAGATCAGGTGTACAGTCCGGGAAAAGAAAGGGTGATTGTAAATTACAAAGGGTTCAGGATCCTGCTACAGGTATGCTATGACCTGCGCTTTCCCGTTTTCGCAAGAAACAATGATGATTACGATGCCATTCTGTATGTGGCAAACTGGCCTGAAAAAAGAGTAGGTGCCTGGGAACATCTGCTGAAAGCAAGAGCGATTGAAAACCTGGCTTTTGTCTTCGGATTAAACCGCATCGGGACCGATGGAAATAACCTGTTTTATCAGGAAAGCTCCCATTGTTTTTTTGCAGACGGAACAGAGCTGTCAGAGAAAAAAGGGAATCTCGTTACAGCAGGACTCAATCCGGAGGAACTTAAGGACTTCAGGAACCATTTCAGGTTTCTGAATGACCGGGATTCTTTTTCGATTGAATATTAAAGACTAAGGTTAAGATTGAGATTCGGGAATCTTAACCTCAGCCTTTATTTAAGCATATTGTTTCAAGAGCTGCGTTAGGGTATTCACATCATGTACGCCGCTTTCTTTCCACAGGATTTCTCCCTTTTTAAAGATCGCCAGAGTAGGCACTCCACGGACTCCGTACTGGCTGGCCAGGGCAGGATACTGGTCTACATCCACTTTGATGATTCTGGCATTTTCGCCGATGTTTTCTTTTACGGTATTCAGTACGGAAGACTGTACCTTGCAGGGCTGGCACCAGGTGGCAAAGAAATCAATAAGAACCGGTCTTTCGGAATCGATAATTTCCTGGAATTTTTGTGACATAGGATTGGTTTTTAGTTAAAAGAAACACTTTAGTTTATAAAATTTAAATCACTTAAAATAATCCGGAGGGTCCGGATGCGGTGTCTTAAATATTTTCTTTATAAACTAAAGTGTATTGAATTTGTTATGTATTGGAATCAGTACAAAAATAATTCCATTTTCAGATTACTTTAGACTGGCAGATAAAATCTGAGGTGGGAAGGATGCCGGTTTTTTTAATGGCTCCGAAGCCGCCTTCTATTTCCGTAAAATTTCGTATTCCATGTGAGTTGAGAATGCTTGCCGCAATCATGCTCCGGTAGCCTCCTGCGCAATGAAGGAAAAAATGCTCGGCATCATCGATGGTCGTTACCCAGTCGCTTATGGTGTCTAAAGGCTTATTGCAGGCATGGTCTATGTGTTCCGCAGCATATTCGGAAACTTTACGCACATCAATTACCCTGGAATGTCCGGTAAACTGCCGGGTAAATTCTTCGGCAGAAATTCTGTTGACCTCATCTGTTTCCTTGCCGCTGTTTTTCCAGGCTTCAAAGCCCCCTTTCAGATAGCCCTGCACATTATCGAAACCGACACGGCTGAGTCTTGTAATGGCTTCTTCTTCGGTACCTTCGTCTGCAACCAGCAGCAAAGGGTGTTTTACATCAACGATCAGAGAGCCTACCCAGGGCGCAAAATCGCCTTTCAGGCCAATGTTGATGGAGTTGGGGATAAATCCTTTGCAGAAATCGCCCGGGTTTCTGGTATCCAGAATTAGTGCTCCGGCTTCTTCTGCATAAGCTTCGAAATCTTCTGCCGCAACCGGCGTCAGTCCTTTATCCATTACAGTGTCGAGACTTTCATATCCTCCTTTGTTTAAGGCAACATTCATCCCGAAATATTTTGGAGGAGCGGTGAGGCCGTCCAGTACTTCGCGGATAAAAGATTCTTTGTCCGGCTGGTTTAAGGCATAATTTGTTTTCTTCTGGTTTCCCAGGAGGTCGACGGTCTCTTTCTGCATGTTTTTCCCGCAGGCGGAGCCTGCGCCGTGCGCCGGATATACCGTAATGCTGTCGGCCAGAGGCATGATCTTCGTCTGCAGGCTTTCGTACAGAATACCTGCCAGATCTTCCTGTGTAACGCTGCCTGCTTTCTGGGCAAGGTCCGGTCTTCCCACATCGCCTAAAAATAAGGTGTCTCCGGTAAAAATAGCGGTTTCGGTGCCGTTTTCGTCAATCAGCAGGTAAGTTGTGCTTTCCATGGTATGACCGGGCGTGTGAAGAACCTTTATTTTTACTTTTCCGATTTCAAAAATCCGGTTATCTTCCGCAATAATGGCTTCGAATTCAGGCTGGGCGGTAGGCCCGTAGATTATTGGAGCACCCGTTTTTTTGCTCAGATCCAGGTGTCCGGAGACAAAATCTGCATGAAAATGGGTTTCAAAGATATATTTTAAAGTAACATTGTCTTTTTCCAGCCGTTCCAGGTAAGGTTTTACTTCCCGGAGCGGATCGATGATCGCGGCTTCATTTTCGGATACGATGTAGTACGCACCCTGAGCCAGGCATCCCGTGTATATTTGTTCAACTTTCATTCTGTGATTGTATCCGTTTAATGTTTTTTATTTGAAATACAAAAATCGGATTTATTTTTTTAATACCATCAAAAATAAAAAATGGATATTGATAGAATAAATCTATAAAGCCGGCTGTCTCATCGTATTTTGAAAAACCGAATAGGGGTTAACTTACTTTCAGGCTATTACCGGAAAGCATTCCGGAAGAAGGTTATATTTCCACATGATCCTTAGCTGGTTTCTGTTCTGGCAAAAGCCGAAGGTGGAAATAACGCAGAAAAGAAGGGGGCAGATAATGTTTCATGGTGCGGGGTAAGGTGTTATTCCGGTAAAAATATCCATAAAAAAATAAGAAAGGCATCAATTTTCGAAAAGCTTTCCTGATGTACAGAACGTGCAATTTTCAGCAGACTTAAATAACGTGAACCCGGAGAAAAATCCGGATTAATAGGTTGGAAGACGGAAGCCGGATGCGGGAAGTTTCTCTTGTCAGAAAGACGATCAAAAGCCTTCATGATCAAACGGAATCATTCAACTTTGTCAAAGTTTTTCAGATAGCCTTAATTTTATTTTTAAATTAATTAAACCACTAAATACGAGTGAAATACGGTCGAATTCACGTCAAATACCTCTGCATAAATCAAAAAAAAGCAGCAGGATCAAGTGATTCTGCTGCCTGGTATAAATAAAATGTGCTTTTAATAAATCAGGGAAGTACCGGTGCCGGTATTGAAGCATTACCGGTAGTTGTCGCGTTCATATCATAACTGATCTGGTTGTTGATCGTCGTAAGCATATCCCGGCGGTAAGCACTGATGCTGAGACGGATTTCCGGAGCAACATCAAAAACACGCGAATTGTTCGGAGTAAATTTGATTCTCCAGGTTCCGTTTTGTACAAATGATCTTGTGGAGTACTGCGGAACATAATTGCCTGAATTATTAGGACGTGTGATCACAATATTTGAATTGTTATTCGGCCCTCTTACAATAAATCCTCCGATAACTACATAATATCTGCTTGCCGGGATTCCGGTATCGAAATCGGTCACGCCGCTTGTACTGACGTTGGTAAGGAAATAGACCGTACTGTTAATGGCGCTGAAGGCAGAGGTTGCAGGAACGTATCTTTTGATCACGTTATCGCTGTTGTCCCTTACCAGAAAGTAGGAGCCTGCGGAATTTCCGGTATAGTCACCCGGATTTTCGAAGTAAAGATTTCCGTTAAGCTTTGTATTTCCGTTTACTTCCAGGGTATGGGTCGGCGTGTTTGTGCCGATTCCTACACCGTTAATCTGAGCCGTAAGCATCAGGGAAGTACATATAAAAGTGAGTATAGATAAAATATTTTTCATGACAATTATGGTTTTAGATTCCGCTTGGTGCTGCAGTAGCGGATGCATTATTAGATCCGTTGAAATCAACATTTATAGTTCCGAGGTCCTTAAAAAATCTTTTTGAATAGATGATGATATCGAAGTTATAGGTATACCGGTCCGTCGTGTTTTCTGTATTAAGCGTAGGATAGCCGATGTTCACATGCCAGGTCTGCCCCGATTGGAAAACCCTGATCGTGAAATGCCCTCTGTTGGAATTGGTGTCCGGGTTGGCAACAGGGGAGTAGATGCCGTTGTTCCCGGATGAAGGAATGGCTTCAAAGTTGGCAATGGTAATAAAATATTTATCACTGGGAATATTAAGATTTACATCATTAAGGTCGTCCCTGTAGATGTTGCTGATCGAATAAGGCTGTACGATAAGCGGCGTATAGAGGGTTTCTACAGACAAAACTTTTCCACCCACCGTAGCAGAGGAAGGGTCGGTTCCTAAAATGGTAAAACCCGCCGGGTTATTAACGTAAGCCGTCGGGTCGATGGTTACGGATTGGCCAACGGCTACGCTTCCGTTTACTTCAAGTTTTTCAACAGGGGATTGCGTACCGATACCGACTTGAGCTGAATACAGTGCAGAAAATAATAGGAAAATAAATAAGATATTCTTTTTCATGGGATTGATTTTATGGAAGAATTGGCGCGGCGTCTGATCCTGTGGTTGTGCCGTTAAGGTTAAAAGGTCCGTGTTCAGGGAAAATTTTCACATAGGTTTTAGGATAGACCGCACATACGATGGTCCATACACCGTTTGAAGTAGAAGACAGCTGTGAATAATCGGCATAGATCTGCCATTCGTTATTTACACTTTTTACTCCATAGGACGGAATGGCAATGTTTGACCCATACAGGTCGCGGTCGAAATAAGCGGATAATACCATCAGCGAATAATCGTCCGAGTTTATTTTGGTATTGAAATTCTCTACCCAGTCACCGTTTACATTATTCATAGAGTAGGTGATAATACTGGCAATCCCGGGGGAGTTTGCCTGTGAAGGATTGATTTTCTTCACCGTATTATCGGCAATACTATGGTTAAGCAGCAGATACCGGTCTTTTTCTACGGAAGTTACTGTCGGAATGGAGCTCGGTACGGTGATAATTTTACCGGATTTATAGGTTCCGGCAACATCGAGCTTAACACGTGGGGTGCTGGTATTGATTCCTACATTCCCTACTTGGGCGGCCGAAAAACTGAAGGCGCATAAAATCGCAGGCAATAATGTTTTTTTCATATAAGTTTGTTCAGTATTTTAGGCTGCAAATATATCACTTTTTGTAAAAATTACAAACAGCTAGTTTTGAACGATTTAGATAAATTATTTCACCAATTTTTGATGTTAAGTCCACTTTTTTTTCGCAACTTTCCTTTACAATTGCACATTACATAGATGTTTGTGCCTCTTTCAAAATTTTTTTATTTACTGAAGTATAGAATTAATTCGATAGCTGACATCGGTGATAAATTAATGTTATTTTAATTTTTTAATGAGCAATATCATGTTTTCAGCCCTTTTATTAATATGCGGGGAATAGTATTTTAGGTAATATCGCGGGTAATTTAATTAATTCTCCTTTAATCATTAACAATAGCTTAATTTGTTTGGGCTGTATTTTTTCTTCCGGCTTTTTTATAAAAACTTTATATTTATCATATAAAAAAATCAAATGGCAGACAAAGCACAGTTTATTGAAGAACTGAATTCGAGATATCATCCGAAGGGAGACTATATTATATTAGGAAAGGGTATGCTGGACGGAGAAGTGGTCCCTGAAGTGAATATTACTATTCCGTTAAAGACAATCAATCGCCACGGCCTCATTGCAGGAGCCACGGGAACGGGCAAAACCAAGACCCTGCAGGTTTTTGCCGAGCAGCTTTCTCATCAGGGAATTCCGTCTCTGGTGCTGGATATCAAGGGCGACTTTTCAGGAATCGCAGAAGCGGGCGCAGAAAATCCGGCTATTCAGGAACGGTATGCCAGAACCCGGCTGCCTTATCAGTCCCAGGCTTTCCCCGTAGAGCTGATGACCATTTCCGGGGAAAGAGGAGTGAAACTGAGGGCTACGGTTACCGAATTCGGCCCGATGCTTTTAAGTAAAGTTTTACAGCTGAATGAAACGCAGCAGAGCATCATGTCGATTGTATTTAAATACTGCGATGACAAAGGGCTTCCTTTAATTGATCTGAACGACCTGAAAAAAGTGCTGCAGTACGTTACTGAAAATCAGCAGGGAAAAGCAGAGCTGTCTTCCAATTACGGTTCCATCGCTCCGGCGTCCCTCGGTGCCATCTTACGGGCTATTGTTGCCCTGGAGCAGCAGGGTGCTGCCTCTTTTTTCGGAGAACTGAGCTTCGATGTTCATGATCTGTTGCAGACCAGGGACGGTAAAGGCGTGGTAAACATCCTGCGGGTAGCAGACATCCAAAGCAAGCCCCAGCTGTTTTCCACCTTTATGCTTTCGCTTTTTGCGGAAATCTATATGACGTTTCCGGAAGAAGGCGACAGCGGAAGGCCTAAGCTGGTCCTGTTTATCGATGAGGCCCATCTGATTTTCGACGAATCTTCCAAAGCACTGGTTTCCCAGATCGAAACCATGGTGAAGCTGATCCGTTCAAAAGGAGTCGGAATCTATTTTATCACCCAGATTCCCGGAGATGTTCCGGAATCCGTCCTTTCCCAATTGGGATTGAAAATACAGCACGCATTGCGTGGTTTTACGGCAAAAGACAAAAAGGAAATTTCCAAAGCCGTGGAAAATTATCCGACGACCGGGTTTTATAATGCCGCAACGCTCATTCAGAACCTGGGAATCGGGGAAGCATTCGTGACGGCCCTGGATGAGAAAGGCATCCCGACCCCGTTGGTCCATACTTACCTTATTTCACCCGAATCGCGGATGGATGTGCTGAATGATGCGGAAATCGCCGGATTGACCAGCCGTTCCTCCCTGGTGGCTAAATATGAAAAAGTAATCGATAACGAATCGGCTTATGAAATCCTGGTTAAAAGAATGGAGCAGGCTTCACAGGACGCGGAAGCCACCGGCAGCCGGAAAACAAAGCCGGTAAAAGAGGAACCGGGGATGTTTGAACAGATCCTGCAGAGTAAAGCCGGAAGAACATTTACCAGTACCCTGATGCGCGAAGGAGCAAAAGCAATTTTGGGCATGCTCGGTCTGGGAGGAAGGAGAAGATAAATATTTTTACTATTTTAGCAGGATTGGCCCGTTTTTATGATCTGTTGGCATAAGTTGTGCAACCATATTGGCATAATTTTAAGGGGCTTGTTATTAATCTAAAAGAACATTGTATAAATTTTAAATGTATTCCATAATTGACATAGAAAGCAATGGTGCAGGTTACAGAAAAGAATGCATTATCGATATTGCGGTGTACCGGTACGACGGGCAGAAAATTGTTGACCAGTTCATATCGCTGGTAAACCCTGAAAGTGATATTACGCCTTTTGTTCAGAAGCTGACGAACATCACCCCCAAAATGGTGAAAACGGCACCCCGATTTCATGAAATTGCCCGCCGGATCGTTGAGATTACTGCCAATACCACGCTGGTTGGCCACAACATCGATTTCGATTACCGGATGCTTCGCCAGTCTTTTCAAAGACTGGGGTACGATTTTAAAATCAATACACTGGATACGATTCCTTTAGCCAAAAAGCTGATCCCCGATGAGGTAAGCTATTCCCTCGGGAAGCTGGTGAAATCGCTGGGGATTCCCCTCACCAATCATCACCGTGCAGATGGTGATGCCCGTGCCACGCTGGAATTATTCAAATTGCTTATTTCAAAAGATACCGAAAACGAAATTATCCAGAAGCAGCATGACGAAACCAATGCCAAGACGTATATCAACAAGATTAAAGTGCTGACGCAGGATCTTCCCAATGAGAAAGGTTTTGTCTACTTTCAGAATGAAGCGGGAAAAATTATCTTTTCAGACTACGTCCAGGATATCAACAAATTTTCAAAAAAGGTCTTTAACTCCAAATCCGCAAGGTGGGAGCCCATCCAGCAGGAAGTGGAGCAGATCAATTACGAACCCACCGGAACAGACATTATTGCCAAACTAATTTTAAATTCAAAAGGAATAAAAAAAAGAGAAACCCTCGCCTTCGGATTGTATTACAGGAACGGGAAGTATCTGGTAGAAAAAAATAAACTGAATAAAGCCGAAAAGCCGATTCTTAAATTCCGGTCTTTTACCCAGGGTTCGAAAGCCGTGCAGTTTATCGGCAAGTTTGAAGAATATAGTGAAATTGAGACCTTTAAAAGGAAAATCGATTTTAAAAACCGGAACGAGCTCTGGCTGGGGTCCGGCAGAAGGCTTGGCGAAAAATTATTCCTGATCATCGAAAACGGAAAAGTAGTGTCGTATGGTTTCTATGAGCTCTTTACCCAGATCCAGACTTTGAGCAAGCTTATGAAACTGAAGGTAGACCTGCTTTACCAGTCTTCGGATCTGGTGAATGAACTGCAGCTTGCTTTAATCCGGGGAGATTTTGAAACCCTGGCATTGCCGAAATAATTAATTGCCGTGAAACTTTCTCATAAAGATCCGTATTTCCGGAAGACGGGACTCTTTTATTACAATAAAGATAAAAGACTGTTTCCGCCTAAAAGATACGGTTTCGGATGGACCGTCAATTTTGCGAATCCGCGCTCTGTCATCATGTTTTCAATCATTATGGCTCTTATTTTTACAATTGGATATTCTTCAAAAAGCTAAAATATAATTCTGTTAAACGCGTATTTAAAAGTATTTTATTCTGTTTTAATTAAAATTTAAGTATAATCTTCTGCGGTGTTGTTTTTATATTATCAACAATTTCTTCCTACCTTTGTTCTTTCTTTAATAACAAAAAAAGAAGTTTTTACTTATTAATTATGAATCCGAAAGAATTGCTGAAGATTGCCAATGAGTTTGGCACCCCGCTGTATGTGTATGATGCCGAATCCATCAAAACCCAATACGAAAAACTGACCTCTTCCTTTTCAAAACAGACCAAGTTCTTTTATGCGGCGAAGGCGTTGACCAACATCAACATCCTAAAGTACGTCAAGAACCTGGGGGCTTCTCTGGATTGCGTATCGATTAATGAAGTAAAGCTGGGCCTGAAAGCAGGTTTCCCGAAAGAAAAAATATTATTTACGCCCAACTGTGTGGATCTTGCAGAAATCGAAGAAGCCATGGCCTGCGGTGTACATATCAATATTGATAATATTTCCATCCTCGAACAGTTCGGCAACAAATACGGAAACGCTTATCCGATTCTGGTAAGGATTAATCCGCATATCTTCGCCGGAGGAAACTATAAAATCTCTACAGGGCATATCGATAGTAAATTCGGTATTTCCATTCACCAGGTCCGCCATATCGAGCGGGTGATGAAATCCACGAATCTTAACGTGGAAGGGCTTCATATGCATACCGGAAGCGAGATTAAAGATCCGGATGTTTTCCTCCAGGCCCTGGACATCATGCTTGAACTGTCTGAGCATTTCCCGAATTTAAAATACCTGGACATGGGAAGCGGCTTTAAAATTCCTTATCAGGATACCGAAGAGGAAACCGATGTAAAGACGCTGGGGAAGAAAGTGGAAAAAGTAATCTCCGAATTTTCACAGGCTACCGGCAAGAAATTCGAACTGTGGTTCGAGCCCGGAAAATTCCTGGTCGGAAAAAGCGGATATCTTTTGGTGAAAGCAAACGTGATCAAGCAGACGACTGCAACGGTTTTCGTAGGAATAAATTCAGGCTTCAACCACCTGATCCGTCCGATGTTCTACGATTCTTACCACGTGATTGAAAACCTGTCTAATCCGAAAGGAGCGGAAAGAATTTATACCGTTGTGGGAAATATCTGCGAAACCGATACTTTTGCCTGGGACCGCAAGCTGAATGAAGTAAGGGAAGGGGATATCCTGGTATTCCGCAATGCGGGAGCCTATGGTTTTGAGATGAGTTCCAACTTCAATTCACGCCTGAAGCCTGCGGAAGTATTGTTCCTGGACGGAAAAGCCCATCTGATCCGCCGAAGGGATGAATTTGAAGACCTTCTTAAAAATCAGATCGAAGTATTGTAAATTATAGTGAAAGTGCTTAACTTTAAGTGGTAAACAATACCCTATGAAAAAATTAGTTTCCTTTCTGGCAACAGGCCTTTTTGCCTTATCGTTTTCCCAGACCCATGTGAAAGTTTCCCTTGATAAAAATCAGGTGGAACATCTGTATAAAGGCGGACAGGAGAAATTTGAAACCGACCTGTCCGATAATTTAAGTTATACGGGCAATGTCTTTCAGGCCAACGGGGATTTCAAATTAAGCTTTAACGTAAATGATAAAGGTAAAGTGACGAATGTAAAGCTGTTACCGGAACTTTACGATAAGACCTTTGAAAGAGAAGTGAAAAGGGATTTTAAAAGAATGGAAAAGCATTTTGCAGGAACCCGCAACCGGGAGGTTTCCGTAAAATTAAGCTTCAGCAGGGACTTTCAGCCTTCAGATGCGAGGGTCGCCTTCCAGGCAAGAGACCCTTTCGCCGGTCAGACGGGATCAAGATAATTTAAAGATAAATCATCAGGCTCTGCAGAAATGCAGGGCTTTTTTTGTGGATTGCCATAGGATGGATTTCTTGGCATAATCTTTACAGCTTATACTATCGGTCTGTTTCGGATCATCATATGTAAATAACACCAAAAAACAGTAGTAATGGCTAAAAATATTGCAGAACAAATTGTAGAGATGCTGGAAAGCGCTAATGTGAAAAGAATTTATGCCGTAACGGGCGACAGCCTTAATCATTTAAATGCCGCCGTAAAGAAAAGCAGTATTGAGTGGATCCACGTAAGGCACGAAGAAGCGGGGGCTTATGCCGCTGCTGCTGAAGCGGAGCTGGATGGTTTCGCCGTATGCGCAGGAAGCTGCGGGCCGGGACATATCCATCTTATCAACGGCGTTTATGAAGCGCACCGCTCTCACGTACCGATGCTGGTGATTGCCTCTACCATTCCCAGTGAGGAAATGGGAATGGATTACTTTCAGGAAACCAATACCATCAAATTGTTCGACGACTGCAGTCATTACAACCAGATGATCACCCGGCCCGAACAGGTGCAAAGGACGGTTCAGACCGCTATTCAGCATGCCATTTCCAAAAAAGGTGTTGCCGTAATCGGTCTTCCGGGAGATGTTTCCGAGCTTGATGCGGAGGAAGCCACAACGTCCAATAAAATTTTTAGAACCAACCCCGTGCTCCGTCCTTCGGATGAAGAGCTGAGGCAACTGGCAGACCTGATTAACGAAAACAAAAAAGTGACACTTTATTGCGGGATTGGTGCTGAAAATGCCAATGCGGAAGTGGTGGAGTTGTCGAAATATTTAAAAGCCCCGGTGGGATATTCGTTCCGAGGGAAAATGTCCATCCAGCCTGATAATCCGAATGAAGTGGGGTTAACGGGACTTTTGGGGCTTCCGTCAGCCCATCACGCCATGCATGAAGCGGACCTGCTCGTTCTTTTGGGAACCGATTTTCCTTACGACAAATTCATGCCTGTCAAAAATAAAATCGTCCAGATTGATGCAAGTCCGGAGCGACTGGGCCGGAGAGCCAGGTTGGAGCTGGGCCTGACCGGAGACGTAAAAGAAACGATCAAAGCATTATTGCCTTTGTTAAATGAAAAAACCGACACGGATTTCCTGAAGCAGCAGCTGGAATTTTATGAAAAAGTAAAAGAAAATCAGTTGACCTACGTAAAAGATCCGGGAACGGAAAACGCGATCCAGCCCGAATTTGTAACCTATACTTTAGATCAGCTGGCCGCAAAAGATGCGGTTTTTACCGTAGATACCGGAATGTGCTGCGTATGGGGGGCAAGGTATATCACCGGAACGGGCGCCAGGAAGATGCTCGGGTCTTTCAACCACGGTTCAATGGCCAATGCCATGCCCATGGCCATCGGCGCTTCACTGGCTTATCCTGGCAGACAGGTGATTGCCATGTGCGGCGACGGCGGGTTATCGATGCTCTTAGGAGACATGGCCACTATTTCCCAATATAAACTGCCCGTAAAAATTATCGTTTTCAACAACCGGTCGCTGGGAATGGTAAAGCTGGAAATGGAAGTAGCCGGGATGCCGGATAACGAAACGGATATGGTAAATCCGGATTTTGCCATGATTGCCCATGCGATGGGATATCCCGGGAAAAATGTCCATCAGCCGGATGAGGTGGAAAACGCCATCAGAGAATGCCTGGAGCACAACGGGCCTTATCTTCTGAATATCTTCACCAACCCGAATGCTTTGGCCCTGCCGCCGAAAATTGAAGCCAACCAGGTAATCGGAATGACAAAATCCATGGCACAGCTGATGCTGGGCGGCAAAATGGAAGAAGTACTGGATACCGTGAAAACCAATTACAAGCATATCAAAGATATCCTGTAACCGGAAATCGGTGGAACCCTCTTTTATCAGAGCTTTTTATGCATTATCTTTGTCTGAGTAAATTTAAGATTTATGAAAAACCCATTAAGAACGCTTATTTTTGTGCTGGCATTTTTTATGTCAGGCTCCGTTTTTGCGCAATTCAACGACGTTGAGGAAAGGGATGATAATTTTATAGTCGAAAACAATAAAAACATCCTTAAAATAGATATCAAGGAACCCCTGCTCCAGGTGGCGGTAAAAAACTGTAAAGATTTTAAAGCGGCCAGCTTTGAGGGCGGTATTCCGGCTTATAAAGAAATGCTGAGAAAGTATATGTATGTCTACCTGAATACGGATTTTTATGTTCTGAACGGAGGCTTCACCTTTACGCTGACGGTTGACGAAAAGGGAAAAGTAACCCGGATAGAAGGAATGCCGAAAGTAGCCAACAGCCAGGTGTTCTTTGAGGACATGAAATATGTGGTCCGGAGGATCAAAAGAAACTGGATTCCCGCTACCTGCAACGGCCAGCCGGTTACCTCGCAGATTAAAATCAATATGAACCTTTCTTCAATCGCAACGGATATTTAAAAGACGATACTCATTTTAACCATGAAAAAATACCTTTTAATCCTGCCTTTACTGCTTTTTAGCGGTAAAGGTTTTTCACAGACGGCCGGTTCTCAGGCCCATACTACAACAGTAAATTATCAGAAAGCGGAATTTCCGGGCGGGGATGAAGCTTTCCGGAAAGAGTTTATGGATATGGTGCATGCCTACATCGATATGGCGCTCTATGCCGTACAGGGAAATATCACCTTTATCTTTAACATCGATCCGAAAGGCAAAATCAGCAATATCGATGTGCTTCCGAAGTTTAAAAACAATGAAATGTTCATCGATGATATGAAATACGCAGCAAAAAAAGTAAAAGGCAAATGGAAGCCGGCCTTGCAGAACGGGATCCCGGTTGATTCCAAGTTTGTGATGAAAGTGAATTTCAGCCATAATACTTACGATCATGATTAAGAGGCTTTTGAGTTGTATTGTAATCATAATTTTTTCTTCCTGTACAGCGCAAATTCTGGATGTTTATCCTAAAAGCCAGGATTTTTATGAAGGAGGATTGATTAATTTCTATAAAGAATCTCATGAGTACTTAGTTAAAAATAATATTAAAAAATGTGACGATCAGGAAATATATCAGCCAAGATTTATTGTTACGAAAGATGCTGTCGTAAAACTTATAACTCCGATACGGCAAATATTAGGAAGAATGAATGTGCTCACAATATTTCTATGGAATTACTTAAAAATTTAAAAAACTGGAAACCGGCGGAAGTAAAAGGAGAAAAGCTAGGAGCTCTTGCGGAGTTTATTTTGTATCCCAAGGATATAATGCATAATTACCAGCAAAAATATAATGCGAACAACTTCATGGTTTCCGCTAAATATCCCGGAGGATATGAAAAATTCAGAGAGGACTTTCATGATGAATTCATGAGTTTATTCGCAGATTACCATATCAACGGTACTATTAATTTAGAATTCTACGTTGATAAAAATGGATTTATTACCAGCCCAAGAATTTATCCGGAAATTTACGACCGGAAATTTAATATAGATTTTTTAAGAACTTTGTCCCGTCTTAAAAAAGTTTGGAAACCCGCATTATATTCTAATATTCCCATAAAACAAAAAATAGTTTTCCCAATAGATTTTTCCACGAATTTCTATGAAAGATAATCCTGCCATTCTGTCACAATATTTTGTATCTTTGCAAATTCAATATGTTCAGAAATAAGATTCGGAGGTAACCTTTTGAATTTTAAGTCCTGAATTTTAAACCGATTATCGTGCAGGAAAAATATATAGACGAAACCAAACAGGGTGAAGCTTTTGCCATTGCGGAAAAAGACGGAAACTCAAAGAAATTGTTTTTAGAGAGCTACGGTTGTCAGATGAATTTCTCTGACTCTGAGATTGTTGCGTCCATCCTTAATGAACAGGGCTACAACACCACGCTGAAAGTTGAGGAGGCCGATCTTATCCTTTTAAATACCTGTTCCATCCGTGAAAAGGCCGAACAGACCGTACGGATGCGCCTCTCCCAATTCAAGAACCTGAAGAAAGAAAAACCGAATATGACGGTGGGCGTTCTAGGCTGCATGGCGGAAAGACTGAAAACCAAATTCCTGGAAGAAGAGCAATTGGTAGATCTTGTAGTGGGCCCTGATGCTTACCGGGATTTGCCGAACCTTTTAAAGGAAACCGAAGACGGGAGGGATGCCATCAATGTGATTCTTTCAAAGGAAGAAACTTATGCGGATATCAACCCGGTTCGTCTCGGCGGAAACGGAGTTACGGCTTATGTCACCATTACCAGGGGCTGCGACAACATGTGTACCTTCTGTGTGGTTCCTTTTACCCGGGGCCGCGAAAGAAGCCGTGATCCGCATTCTATTCTGGAAGAATGCAAAGGCCTGTGGAACAGCGGCTATAAGGAAATTACCTTACTGGGCCAGAATGTAGACTCTTACCTTTGGTACGGAGGCGGCCCTAAAAAAGATTTCGCCAAAGCATCCGAAATGCAGCAGGCAACAGCGGTGAATTTTGCCCAATTGCTTGATCTTGTAGCGAAAGCCGTTCCGGAAATAAGAATCCGTTTCTCCACCTCCAACCCGCAGGACATGAGCCTGGATGTGTTCAGGATGATGGCGAAACATGATAACATCTGTAAATACGTTCACCTGCCGGTGCAGAGCGGAAGCAACAACATGCTTCTGGCGATGAACAGGCAGCATACCCGTGAAGAATACCTGGATTTGATCAGAAAAGCTAAAGAAATTGTTCCGGAAGTGGCATTTTCCCAGGATATGATCGTAGGGTTCTGCAGCGAAACGGAAGAAGACCACCAGGATACGTTAAGCCTGATGCGGGAAGTGGAATACGACTACGGCTATATGTTTGCCTATTCGGAAAGACCGGGAACTCCGGCTCACAAGAAAATGGAAGACAATATTCCGGCCGATATAAAACAGAGACGTCTGGCGGAAGTAATTGCCTTACAGGGAGAATTATCGAGGAAAAGAATGGCCTCTTATGTCGGAAGAATTCATCAGGTCCTGATCGAAGGAACTTCCAAAAAGAACGAAAACCAATGGAAAGGAAGGAACTCCCAGAATGCCGTTTGTGTTTTCGATAAGCTGGAAGGTCAGCAGATTGGCGACCTGGTGGACGTTTTTGTTTTTGATAATACGCAGGGCACGCTTTTAGGGGAAACTGTTGCAAAATAATGATGTCTGACGGATTAACCCCTGAACCGCTTTTAAAAAATATCTCCGCATTGCTTGAAAATGCACGGAAAAAAGTGGTTGTTGCCGTTAATCAGACCATGGTGCTTACCTATTTTGAAATCGGAAGAATGATTGTAGAAGATGAGCAGCATGGCGAAAGCCGGGCAGGGTATGGTAAGGCGGTTCTGAAAGATTTATCTTTGCATCTTACAGAAAAATTTGGTAAGGGCTTTTCTGCTTCAAACTTACAACAAATGAAGCAGTTTTATTTATCCTATTCAATTTCACAGACACTGTCTGTGAATTCTGAAAATAATAATGATAAATTAAATCATACCTTATCTGGCGAATTCCAAACAATAAAAAATCAGAGTAATAATCAGCAGGTATTGCCTTCTAATTTTAACCTTTCCTGGTCACATTATCTGAAATTAATGCGGATTAAAGATCCTAAAGAAAGAAGTTTTTACGAAATAGAAAGCTATAAAAATAACTGGAGCTTAAAGAGGTTCAAATTAAGACAATATAATATATCAGAATGATCGAAATGAAATCCATACAGGAAAAATTATTTCCGGAATATCTTTTACAGATAAGAGATATTTCGGAGCGATTTGATGGATTGAGAGATGCGGAGATTTCTACTGAAACTTTTAGCTTCTATACTTCGGTTTCTTCTGTCTTTTCAAGTAAGATTGAAGGTGAAGATATAGAATTGGATAGCTTTATCAAGCATAAAAATTTTGGGATAGAGTTTCAGCCGGATTACACAAAAAAAATTGATGATCTGTATGAGGCTTATCAATTTGCAAAAGATACTGATTTAAATAAAAAAAATATACTGACTGCTCATCAGATTTTGAGCCGGAATATTCTCCAGCCCCATTTACAGGGTGTTTATAGGAAGGATAAGATGTATGTAATCACAGATGAAGGACAGATAGAATATATTGCAGCATCGCCTTTTGAAGTTCCTCGTGAAATGGAAAGATTTCATGAGGAACTGGATCTTTTAAAAAGCGAAGATATGGATCCTGAACTTGTTTTTTTCTATGCAGCACTTATTCATCTGGTTTTTGTAAAAATTCATCCGATGAATGATGGGAACGGAAGACTGGCAAGGCTTTTGGAAAAATGGTTTATCTCGGAAAAACTTGGAGAGAAAGCTTGGTTCCTGCAAAGTGAAAAAATGTACTATCAGCAGCATCAGGCTTATTATAATACCATCAGAAAGTTAGGTTGGGAATTTGAAACCCTTAACTATGAAAAGGCATTGGACTTTCTGTTGATGTTGCCTCAGTCACTTGAAATATGAGGAGTAATCGTTAACAGGATATAATTAATAATGGAAAAATTTCAGAAATACTGTTTTGGGGTCTTGCTGGTGATGATATACAGCAATATTTCCGTGCAGGCCGGTAAAGAAGTTCTGCTGCATCAAAACTGCAGGGAGTTTTATCAGCTTTGCGGTCAGATTCTGGAATCAGAAGGTGAATCACAGGCTTTTACCGAAACATGCGATATATCGCCACTCGGATATAAAGAAAATAAAGTAAGTTTTACTGTAAACCTATTTTTAGCTAAAAAGCAAAGCAATGTTTACAAGAATAGAGCGGAAGCATTTCTTCCGCTCAGTGAAAAACATACACTAATTCTTAAAAACTACGAACGAAAAAGCAAAGAATTGCTCTTTGCCCAAATTTTATATTTTAAAACAAAAGTTTCAAAAGTTAGAAATAAAGATTATTTAAGTGTTGCAGGTTAATTATTAAAGGGAAAATCATTTAAAAAATTAATCAGACCGCAGGTAGCTGCGAAAAATAATCTAAAACTTTACTTATGAGCAACGACTTACAAAATATAAAAAACCGTTTCGGAATCATCGGAAATTTTCCGGCCTTAAACCGTGCTTTGGAAAAAGCCATCCAGGTAGCCCCTACCGATATTTCGGTCCTCGTGATCGGGGAAAGCGGGGTCGGGAAAGAGTTTATCCCGAAAATCATCCATTCGGAATCCAAAAGAAAACACCAGCCGTACATCGTTGTAAACTGCGGAGCCATTCCGGAAGGTACCATCGATTCTGAATTGTTCGGGCACGAAAAAGGAGCGTTTACCGGAGCCACGGCGACCCGGAAAGGATATTTCGAAGTGGCCGACGGCGGAACGATTTTTCTGGATGAGGTCGGCGAATTGCCTTTACAGACCCAGGTCCGCCTGTTGCGGGTACTGGAAAGCGGTGAATTTATGAAAGTAGGCTCCTCGCAGGTGCAGAAAACGAATGTAAGAATCGTGGCTGCAACGAATGTCAACATGATGAAGGCCATTCAGGACGGAAGGTTCCGTGAGGATCTTTATTACCGTTTGAACACGGTGCAGATCGACATGCCTCCTTTACGGGAAAGAAAAGGCGATCTCCATCTGCTCTTCAGGAAGTTTGCCATCGATTTTGCAGAAAAATACAGGATGCCTGAACTGGAGCTGGAACCCAGCGCAGTGCATTATGTGGAAAATTATACATTTCCCGGAAACATCCGCCAGCTGAGAAACCTGGTGGAGCAGATGACAGTTGTGGAAAGAAACAGGCATGTAACGGTTGAAAAGCTGGCAGAATATATCCCGATGGAATCCCACCTTCCCATGGTGGTGAATACACCCAACAACCAAAAGCAGAATGATTTCGGCAGTGAAAGGGAAATCATGTACAAAATTCTGTTTGACATGAGGAACGATATTAATGATTTAAAATCCTTAACTTCGGAACTCATAAAAAACCGCGGGACTTCAGATCTCAGCAGCCAGGAGAAAAATTTAATCAACAGGATTTATACGCCTGAAACACAGCAGCAGAATGTAGCACCGGGCTCGTTGCTGTATTTTGAAAACAGCAGCAATGCCGGTCCTGTTATTCAGAATCCGACCATTATGTCGGAACCGGAAAACAGCTATGAAGACATTGAGGATATTGAAATCGAGGAAAACAGGCCGGAATCCCTGTCTTTGCAGAACAATGAAAAAGATCTGATCATTAAAGCCCTTGAAAAACACAAAGGAAGAAGGAACAAAGCAGCGGATGAACTCGGGATTTCACAAAGAACCCTATACCGGAAAATAAAACAATATAACTTAGAAGAATAAACTAAAAAATTAAATTATGGTGAAAATTAATGCAAGACCTGTCGATTTCAAACTGGGCGAATACATCAGCAGCGGATTCGATTTTATGAAAAATAATTTCGGAAGTGTCCTGGGGGCTTTTCTGCTTTGTATGCTGATGTGCATCATTCCGTTCTGCGGACTGCTCGCCATCGGTAATTTCTACAGATACTGCCGGGATCTGAGAGCCGGAAAACAGGTAAGCGCAGGAGATATTTTCAATTTCGACCAGTTTACGCCGTATTTTATTTTGCAGCTCATTTTAATCGGCGGGATTATGCTAATTTATATCCCGATGCTCGTGATCATGCCGTCAATGGCAGATAGAGATGCTTCGGCAGGACTTCCGTTTATCCTTATGATTTACATGTTTGTCGTTTATATCGGCATTTTAATCGTTTGTTTAAAAGGATTTTATATGCCTGCACTGATTTCTCTTGGTGGAATTACAGAAATTAAAACGGCATGGAAAATGTCTCTTACCATGACGAAAGGCAATCTGCTGACCATCTTTTTATATTCATTGGTTGTAAGTATTTTGGCACAATTGGGAATCATAGCCTGTTTTATCGGACTTATTTTTACGATGCCGTTAATGTATGTCTGCCATTATTTTGCTTACGAAGATGCCATGAAGCAGGTAACTTATGACGAAATTCAGGAAATTGGAATAAAAAATGAATTTTAAAATTAAAAATATCAAAATCGGACAGCCGAAATTCTGGCTGTTTTTGCTGTGTCTTGGCGTTCTGAACTCCTGCTACAGCTTTACGGGATCCTCCCTGACGGATGAAAAAACCATCCAGATCAACGAGTTTCCGAACAATGCGCCGCTGGTAAACCCAACGCTTTCGCAGCAGTTTTCCACGGACATCCAGAACCGTTTTCTGCAACGGACTACCTTGAAAGGGACCAAAGAAAGCCCGGATATCCTGGTGGAAGGGGAAATTACGGATTATTCCATCACCCCGACAACCATCAGTTCCAATACGGTGACCAACCAAAGTACCGGCGGAGTGGTGCAGGAATCCCAGAATAAGCTGACAGTCACCGTGAAAGTGCATTATGAAAACAAGCTTCACCCGGATGTCAGCTTTGACAGGACATACAGCGACGAGGCTGTTTTCAACAGCAATCTTTCGCAATCTGAGATCGAATCTTCTCAGGTGAAAATTGCAACCGACAGAATTATAAACAAGATATTTAACGATATTGTAGCGAATTGGTAAGATGAATCATAGAGTTTTAGAATTATTGAAGACCCCAAAAAATATTCAGTCAGAAGACCTAAACCTTCTGAAAGAAGAGATTAATTCTTTTCCCTATGTTCAGAATATCAGAGCGTTGTATTTATATGGGGTCCATTTATACGATAAGGAAAACTACCAGCAGGTACTTTCCACTACAGCGGCCTATACAACGGATAAAAAAATTCTTTATCATCTCATTAACGGTAAGATCCAACAGCCGCCTAAACCTGAACTACAACCGGAAAAAGAAAAGCCTGTTTCAGCTGAAAATGCATTAAAAGTTCTATACAAGGCCAAAGCGACGGGCTTCCCGATCAAAAGGGAAGAGGCATCTGTTGCCGGATCCGGAATAAAGGAAGAACCTCTGAAAGAACCTGTAGAAAATCAGGATGAACACGGCCGTATTCTTCCTTCACCAAGAGAAGAAATCAGGCATCTTTATGTAAACGGAGCGCGCAACAGGATTCTTTTTGAAGGCGAAGAAAACTTTCTGGAAGATGATACGGTAGAAACGATTGATCTGGAGTCTACTCTGGAATCCGGCTCGATCGTTACCCAGAAAATTGAGAAAAAAGAAGAATCTGCTCTTGTATCAGAACAAAGACCGTTAGAAAATACTTCTCCTGAAACCCGGGAAATACAGGAAACCGGAGAAAAAGAGGCATCTTCACCTCAAACGGCTGATGAGGAGGAAGAGATCAATGCGGAGTCGGAAGACAAAAAGGATTCAGACAAACCCGCAACCGCTCTCCGGGAACAGGTCTTTAATGAAGAAACAGAAAGCCAGCCGGCAGAAAAGATTCATTCTGAAACAGTTGACGACGATGCGGTTAAAGAAACCGAGACGGTTTCATCTGGACCTGTGGAACCGGAAACTGATCCGCTACCGTCCGAAACGGATTTTCATCATATAAAAGCTATTCTGGATGTTCTGGAAGGTGATTCTGAAGAAGAACCTACTCCGGCAGCTGAAGCAGCACCTGAAAACCCTGAGAAAGAGCAGGCGGAGAAAACAGAAGAATCGACGCCGGAGATCATCATCGTAAAGGAAAATATAAGGACGGAATCTGAGGAAGAAAAAATTTTAGATGAGTCTGCATTGAGTTTCCATGAGACGGAAGCTTTTATGCCTGAAGTGCAATCCGCTGATGATGAAGCGGAACAAATAAAAAAACCTGAAAACACAGATTCAGCGAATGCATTGGAAGTCGCTGGCTTTACCCCTGAAAAAATCATTGATGAAGATGAAATTTCATCCGGAAAGGTAGAAAATACGGTTAAGGATGAAGCTGAATTGAGTTTCCATGGCACGGAATCATTCCTGCCGGAAGTGAAAATTCAGGCCAATGAAGAAGAGCCTATCAGTAAAATGCCTCAGCAGAACCTCAGCAAGCATGAAGATGAAATGCGCCGCCTCATCGAGGAAGTTGAGAAAAAAATGAAGGAAAAGGCCGCTTCGGATGTAAACAAAAAAGAAGAAGAGCCGGACCATACGGAGCATGGTATCAGCTTTGCAGAAACCCAGAGTTTTGAAGTAAAACCTGCCGAGCCGGAAATGCCGGAGGCCAAAGAAAAAGCAAATGAAAATTCCGATGAAACAAAGGCAGAAGAAACGGAAAAGGCAGAAATTCAGACTTCTGAACAGCCGGTAGAAAAGTCTTCAGAAGAGCAGACGGGAACAAGATCCTGGAAGCCCATGGCATTCGACTCCAATATTCCTGATTCTTTGTTAAATAAACCTGCCCAAGCTTCTCCGCCTGTTGCGGAAGTTTTGAAAGAAAAGACGATTACAGAAGAAATTCAGGATGAAAGCCCTGAAGAAACTGAAATGGTACCAGAAGCTGAAAAAAATTCAGATTCGGAAAATGATACTGATGATATTCAGGAAACAGCTGAGCCCATCGGTGAAAGTGAGGCGGCAACTCAGGAAAAGACGGAAGAAGAAGAGCGTGTCATGAATGTTTCTTTCTTCGGATCCGGCTGGACAATCCCACAATCCGAAAAAAGGGAAGCTCCTGAAAAAAATGACACGGCAGCCGGAGACAACGGGTCTAAAGATCCTGTAGAAAAACCTGCAGTTCCGAAGGCCAATATTTTCGACAGCAATGTTCCCGGATTTATTAATACCTGGCAGAGCTGGCTCAAGATCGACCGGACGGAAGAAGTGGTAAAAGAGAAAACCGATCTTAAGAATAAAGTCATCGAAACCTTTATCGAAACGAACCCTAGGATCAGTCAGCTTAAAGATGAAAGCAGCTTTGTCATCCGGGAGAAAGGCGATGATATTTCGCACCTGATGACTGAAACCCTGGCCAATCTGTATTTTGAGCAGAAACTGTATACAAAAGCCATTAAAGCCTTTGAAATCCTGATCAAAAAAACGCCTGAGAAGAAAAAATACTACGAAGGAAAGATTCAGGAAATCAAGGATTTCAGGACCAAAGGATAAATTTCGTGGACTCGGAGTAAGAATCAGGGTATTAGGCCGGAAGAGATGAGCACTATGCCGGAAATTCTTCTACATCAACATTACAATAAGGGATGGATCATCCATACAATCACGGCGGAAATATTTCCGCCGTTGTTTATGTAGGCCTGGCCACCCCTTTCTTTTTTTTAAATTTCCGCCATAGCTTCCTTCCGAAAAATACGACACCGATGATAAGAAGAAGGGCACAGGTGGCGGCAATAACGGGTGCTGCCATTGCCAGGAAAGCCATTAGGCCTGCTCCGGCTGTTTCCGCAGTTCCGACGACCGAATTGCCCAACCCGCCGGTTGTTGCCGTAGAAGCAGCCCGGAGCCCCGCAAAGCCCGAGCTTATCGTTGCTGACGTTCCGCCGCCGGCAATTAATCCCAATGCCCATTGCGGAAAAGTTCCCAGCTCTGCAAACTGGCTGGCAAACAAGACCGATCCTGCCACCGTGGCCATGGGAACGGACACCGTATCCAGCAGATGATCGACAAAAGGGATATAATACGCCAGAATTTCGACAACCGTGGCAATACCGGTAGTAATGAGGGTAGGAAGTCCTGCGAGCCACTCGAAGCTTTCATTCATGGGAATCCAGTGAAGATAGGAGGCCAGGCTGACGGCAAATATCGGGAGAAATACCCTGAAGCCGGTGGCTGCAGCCAGCCCGATGCCGATAAATGCACTCAGGAGATACGGGAAATAGGAAACATGATCTAACATATTAGTTTTCAGATTTATTGTTTTCCCTAAGATACGAAAAGTAGGGTAAGAATTTAATGCCTGCTATAAATTTAGCGTAGACCCGAAGAAATTAACAGGCTGGAAGAGGGATACCGAATGCCGGAAGTATCACTCCGAAGTCTTAATAATCAGCAGGAACTACGGTTTTTTCTGAGCCTGACAGAGCCTGATGAACTGCGCTTCCACTTCCTGGAATTTCCCGGGCATTTCCGGAGAAGCCCAGAAGAGCATGGCCATCGTCTGATCGCCGAAGGCCTCTTTAAAGATCTCTTTATTCAGCCGGTAAGATTCCCGAAGCAATCTTTTGATCCGGTTTCTGTGAACCGCTTTTTTGAAATATTTTTTGGAAACCGAAACCGCAAATTTCGTACTTTCAACAGGGGTTGCCGGTTTGTTTTTCAATAGGATGATCCTCAGATTCCCGTTCGTCCTCCATTTTCCCTTTTCAAAAAGTAAAGAGATCTCGGTGTTTTTTTTGAGTTTTTCGGCTCTGGGATATCTGAAGTTTGTCATGTACCGGGTAAAGATAAGGGATAATTTTTATTTATAACGGAGCTCCGGCTATGCAAAGCTTAATATTTGCAGCAATGGCCGGCAGTCTGACGATGCTTTTAACAAATTAATCTTTTTTCATCAGATAATTAATCACCTCCGAAGCGGCATATAATCCAAAAATAGCCGGCATATAGCTGATGGTTCCGTAGAAAGAACGTTTGTAATTGGTTCCGTCCGTCATTTTCAGGCTTTCTTCATTCTGGATTTCCCCGGAAAACACACAGCGTACCCCTTTATCGATTTTTTCTTTTTTCAGTCTTTTCCGGACCTGTCTGGCCAGATGGCAGTCAGCGGTCTTGCTGATGTCGCGTACCATTACTTTGCTCGGATCGATCTTTCCGCCTGCTCCCATGGAACTTACGATTTTTATCCGTCTTCTTTTTGCGGCAATGATCAGGCAAAGTTTCGGCGTTACACTGTCGATGCAGTCCAGTACATAATCGAATGCTGCAGAATCCAGTACTTCATCCATTCTTTCCGGATTGAGGAACTCATTGATTTTTGTGAGATGAAGCTGAGGATTAATGTCCATAAGCCTTTCCGCCACCACTTCCACCTTATGCTTCCCTACCGTGGAATGCAGGGCCGGCAGCTGTCTGTTGATATTGGTAATGTCTACGGTATCACCGTCCACGATCGTCATGTTGCCGACTCCGGCTCTGGCCAGGAACTCTGCGGCAAAAGAACCGACTCCGCCTAAACCTACTATGAGAACAGTGGCTTTGTTCAACTTTTCCAGACCTTCCTCCTTGATGAGAAGCTCTGTTCTTTCCAACCAGTATTTATCCATTTTTTATCGTCTCTAAATTTTCTGCAATCTGTCTGTTTAAGCCTTCCAGTGAAATTCCTTTCAGTTCCGCTGCTTTTCCGTACAATTCTTCGATGCTGAGATCGTCATCATCGGTTTCCAGAAAGATTTTGTCTGAAGGAGTATTTTTCAAAGTATTTTGCAAAGATAAATTATACAGGACGGCTTTTCCAAAACTCAGATAAAAATTATTGTTGAGCAGATCTTTGGCGATGCTTTCTTTTTTATTGAACCCATGGATGATCATGGGCTGAACGGCATATTTTTTAAAGGAGATCACTTCATAAAATTTCCTGACGCAATGGATAATCAGCGGTTTTTTAATTTCATTGGCCAGCCGGATCTGCCTTAAGAAAACTTTGCCCTGCATTTTCTGATCCGTTTCAGCAAGAGAATCCAACCCGCATTCTCCGATGGCAAAGCAGCGGTCCGTAATATTCGAACTAAGCCAGAGCCATTGATTTTCAAAATAATCCGGATCAATGGCCTTCGGGTGAATTCCTACCGAATAAGGAAAGTCAGGCGGGGTTTCTCCAGGTCCAAGATTGTAAACGCCATTGGCGGTATTCTTTTTGTGGTGATGAAAATTAAAAAAATCCATCATCAAAAATACCATTAATTTGGATGCCATGTAAAATTCTTTAAACGAACGTTTATAAATCTGTTAAAAAATCCTTAACTTTACTCAAAGTGCATTCATGAAGAAAAAATTTACGGAAAAACAAATTCACATCCTGGACATCGCCGAAGAGCTGATTGCAAAAAAAGGCTACGAAGGTACGTCGGTAAGGGATATCTGTTCCAAGGCCAACATCAATGTCGCCATGATTTCCTATTACTTCGGGTCCAAAGAAAAGATGATGTCTTACCTTTATCAGTACCGGGTGCTGAAGACCCGGGAGAATTTTTCCGGATTTGCCGATACCATCAAAGACGGGAAGCCGGAAATGCAGATGAAGGAAATGATCAAGTACATCGTGGGGCAGCTGTTTAAATACAATTATTTCCATGGTTTCGTTACCCAGGAGCTCCGCCATACCGACCATGTGAAGGATGAGCTGATGGATTTTTACCAGCTGTTTGTGAAAAAGCTTGACGACGTCATCAAAAAGGGAGTGGCCTCAGGGGTGTTTACCTTTACTCCGAAGCCGGAAGATGTGCTTACCACCATTATCGGATCTACGCTGTTTGTGATCCGGAACCGCAATTTTTATGAGCTGTATGTTCCCAATAAGAGTGATGAAACCTATGCCAAGGAAGCAGAGAAGAAGGTAAGAATGAATCTTTTAATGAGTGTTTTTGCCATTTTGGGATACGCTGCCGACTAAATTTACGTTAAATAATCATAAAAAAAAATCTATTGGCAAAAAAGTTATATTTTTGCAAATTAGTAAATCGGCTGTAATCCGAAAACTGTTGAATTTTTTATATGAAAAAATATATTTTAGGTCTTTTTGCTGTAGCAGTAGTGGCATCTTGCGTAAGTAAGCAGGAAAGGGCAATGAAAAGTGCAGATAAAAATCTTATCTTAAAAACGGCCAACGAAAATTTTGCTAAAAAGAAATGGAAAAATGCTTTGGCACTTTACGACAGGCTGCCGAACCTGGTAGCCGGAACAGATGATGCTCCCAATGTGGTCTTCAATTCTGCGTATGCCAACTATTACGATAAAAATTACAGATTAGCCGGGAACCAGTTTAAAAACTTCGCGATCAGCTTTCCTCAGGACAGCCGTAAGGAAGAAGCGTCTTATATGTCGGCCTTATGTTATTATGAAGGGTCAATGGATTACAACCTGGACCAGTCTACCACCCAAACGGCGATCAATGAGCTTCAGGATTTCCTGAACAACTATCCCACATCAGAAAGGTCCAAAAATATCAACACCCTGATTGATGAATTGTCTTACAAGCTGGAGTTTAAAGCCTATGAAAACGCAAAACAGTATTACAAAATGGGCGAATACAAAGCAGCGAACGTAACGTTTGAAAACGTGCTGGAAGATTTTCCGGGTACCAAGCTTCGTCCGCAGATTTATGATTATATCGTGAAATCACGTTATGAGCTGGCAACAAAATCGGTGTATGACCTCAAAGACGAACGTATTGAAAGCGCATTGGCCTTTACCCGTCAGGTGGAAAAGGAAATGCCGAATACGGAAGTAGCCAAAACCGCTCTGGACCTCAGAGGAAAACTGGAAAAAGAAAAGAAAGATTTCGTGGTGGTTAAAAAGAATACCGAAGCCAGGATTGCCGCTTTAACGGAGAAGCAGAAAAGACAGGAAGCGCAGAATGCGCAGAAGGCAAAAACCGAGCAGCAAGTGAAAGACCAGGTGGATGCTGAAAAGAAAGCAATGCAGATCCAGAGGGACAGTGCGGCGATAAATACCCCTCCGCCGGCAGCGACTTTCAAAATTCAAAGATAATTCGTAAATTTGCGAACTTAAATAAAAAATAATATTCTCAAAATGAGTGTAAAAGATACAAAAGCAGAAGTAAATACGATTACGTACGATAAAGATAAGATTGAAGACAATGTAGGCTCAATCTACGAAGCGATTGTTATCATGGGAAAAAGAGCAGAGCAGATCAACGCTGAAATCCGTACGGAACTTCACAACAAGCTAGACGAATTTGCCGTGCACAATTCCACCTTGGAAGAAGTTTTTGAAAACAGGGAGCAGATTGAAATCTCCAAGCATTACGAAAAACTTCCTAAGCCGACTTCCATTGCCATTGAAGAATGGTTGAACGGTGATGTTTACTTCAGAAAAACGGAAGAAAGAAAATAATTCATCTTTTGTTATCATGCATAACTTTAATTCAAGCATGATAAATCATAGAAAAACGTTCTGTAAGATATAGGTTTTACAGAATGTTTTTTTTAATATAAAAAACAGGGGCTTATTTTTATTACTTTTACGCCGTAATATTTTAAAGAAATTCTGTGTTATTCAACTCAATTAGCTTTTTACTGTTTTTACCGGTAATTTTCATCCTGTATTGGTTTTTTTTTAATAAAAAATACAAATACCAGAACTTTCTCTTGCTGATTGCCAGTTTTTACTTTTATGCATGCTGGGATTGGAGATTTCTGCTGCTCCTTATGTTTTCCATTGCGCTGGATTTCTTCTCCGGAATACAGATTGAAAAAAGCAGAACCGGGCATGCTGCCAAATTCTGGCTGACCTTAAGCATCGGAATCAATCTCGGGTTTCTCGGGTTTTTCAAATATTACAACTTTTTTGCGGAAAGTTTTTCGGAGCTTCTGCAGGGATTTGGTTTTCACGTCAATGTCACGTTGCTCCATGTTGTTCTGCCTATCGGTATTTCTTTTTATACCTTTCACGGGCTTTCCTACATCATCGATATTTATAAAAAAAGAATTCCGGCGGAAAGAAATCCGGTCGATTACGCCGTCTTCGTAAGCTATTTTCCGCTGTTGGTGGCGGGACCTATTGAAAGGGCAACCCACCTTCTTCCGCAGATCCAGAAAGAAAGAGTATTTAATTATGAACAGGCCGTAGACGGAATGCGGCAGATCCTGTGGGGTTTTTTCAAAAAGATCGTGATTGCAGATAATTGTGCCCCGGTCGTCAATGAGATTTTTACGCATTACCAGACGGAAAGCAGCAGCAATCTGGCCATCGGCGCCGTACTGTTTGCCTTTCAGATTTACGGGGATTTTTCGGGGTATTCGGATATTGCACTAGGGGTATCACGCCTGTTTGGCATTGAGCTCCTCAAAAACTTTTCCTTTCCGTATTTTTCACGGGATATTGCCGAATTCTGGAGGAGGTGGCATATTTCCCTTTCCACCTGGTTCCGCGACTACCTGTATATTCCTTTGGGAGGCAGTAAAGGCGGGATGCTGATGAAAATAAGGAACACCTTCATCATTTTCCTCGTCAGCGGCTTCTGGCACGGTGCCAACTGGACGTTCGTGATCTGGGGCGGATTGAACGCCGTCTATTTTCTGCCGCTGCTGGTATTCGGGAAAAACCGTGAGAACCTTGAAGTCGTGGCGATGAACAGGCTGGTTCCTTCCTTCCGGGAAATTTTCCAGATCCTGGTCACCTTTTCACTGGTTTGCCTGGCCTGGATTTTCTTTCGGGCAGAAAATGTTTTACAGGCCGTTCTTTACATAAAAAGATTATTTGGAAAATCCCTGTTTTCTTTGCCGGATCCGGTGCCGTATAAAATCCTGGCTTTTGTTGCCGTCATGATGATTATCGAATGGCTCAACCGGCGTAAGTTTCACGGGCTCGAAATCCGGGACTACCATCCCTGGCTCAGGAAAGGCTTATATCTGATCATCGTCTTTATCATTCTGCGTTATGCCAATTTCGGCAGTAATGAATTTATTTATTTTCAGTTTTAATATGAAGACATTTATCATTAAAATCGCGTGTGGGCTGCTCTTTCTTTTCCTGGCAGGTTACGGCCTGGCATCCATCAAAAAATATAAACTCTACGGGGAATATTTCATCAGGCAGAAAGTCAGTTATTATGACCGGCACGGGGAAAAATACAATGCGCTGGTTTTCGGCAGCAGCAGGATGTATCGCCAGGTAAACACGGGATTGCTGGATTCGGCAACTTCCCATAAGGTAAAAGCTTACAACATGGCAAGCGGAGGGACCTTCTTTTCCGAAAGCAGGTACGAATACCGGCATACCGGCATTCATAAAAGTGTAAAATACATATTCTTTGAGATTCAGGATGTACAGCCGTTTGATATCAATGCTTATACGGAGAAGTTTTTATACTGCCACGATCTTCCTACCGTAACCTTTGAACTGAAATACTTTGCCCACAATAACGACTGGAATTCCTCATTCTTATCGGTTTCCCACTGGTTTGCCAATATTTTTTACTTTAAGAAACTGGGGCAGCGCGATAAAACCGTTAATGAATTTACCGACTATAACAACGGCTATTTTCCTTTGGAAAAAGATTACAAAAATATGGTAAGCGTAAGGAAAGCACGTTCGATTTATCTTAAAGACACCACGCTGATCTACAAGAACCGCATCGATGCCGAAAAAAGTCCGAAAAACAAACTGAATCCGGCATTGGTTTCCGAGCTTAGACTTTTAGCTGAAGACTGCCGGAAAAAAGGAATCAGACTATTTCTCGTCCTTCCTCCATTTTCCACTCCGGCAGATTTATCGGAAGTTAAGGCAATTCCCGATACAAGAATCCTGGATTTTTCATCCCGTAAAACCTTCCCTGACTTTTACACTAACAGGAATGCTTATGATAACGGGCACCTTAACAGGCAAGGCGCTACCTTGTTTACACACAAACTGGCAGACAGCCTCAATTATCTGATCCGCTAGCATGCATTTATCAGGCAGAAAGGAAGAGGCGGCTTAGTAAGAGTTTTTAGAACGTATTACACGAAAAATAAGTAATTTAGTGTTTTTAAAAATTAAATAAGAATGGGCCTTTCCGGTAAAAAAATTCTCATCGCGATTTCCGGAGGAATTGCAGCATACAAAATTCATTTCCTGATCAGGGATTTTGTAAAAAAGGGAGCGGACATTCAGGTAATAATGACGCCTGATGCTGAAAACTTCGTGACCAAGCTGAGTATTTCCACCTTATCTAAAAATCCTGTTTATTCGGATTTTTACGGGGATAACGGAACCTGGAACAGCCATGTGGAAATGGCCTTGTGGGCAGATGTAATGATCGTTGCGCCCTGTACGGCATCCACTTTAGCCAAGATGGTCCACGGAATCTGTGATAATTTATTGATTGCTACCTATATGTCAGCCAAATGCCCGGTGTTTATTGCTCCGGCAATGGATCTGGATATGTATGCGCATCCTTCCACAAAGAAAAACCTGGCGCTGGCGGAAAGCTATGGACATATCATTATTCCGGCAGAAAACGGAGAGCTGGCGAGCGGCCTGGTCGGGCAGGGGAGAATGGCGGAACCGGAAACCATTGCAAAGACCATTGAAGATTTTTTTCAGGCAGGTCAAAAAGAGACCCTGAAAGGGAAAACCGTGCTGATTACGGCCGGACCTACGTACGAAGCCATCGATCCCGTACGCTTTATCGGGAATCATTCTTCAGGAAAGATGGGCTTTTCCTTAGCGGAAGAAGCCGCTGCAAGAGGAGCCGAAGTTATCCTGATTTCCGGTCCGACCGCTCAGAAAGCCGGCCATCAAAATATTCAATTGCATAAAGTGACCTCAGCCAGAGAGATGCTGGATAAGGTTTTTGAATTTTATGACCGGACGGACATCGATATTGCCAGTGCTGCCGTTGCGGATTATGCCCCGAAAGAAGCCGCTAAGGAAAAGATCAAAAAAAATGACGATCATCTGACGATTGAGCTGGTAAAGAATCCCGACATTCTTAAAACGATGGGCGAAAGGAAAACCCGCCAGTTCTTAGTGGGTTTTGCATTGGAAACGCAGAATGAAGAGGAAAATGCCAAAGCGAAACTGGAAAAGAAAAACCTGGATATGATCGTGCTGAACTCGCTTCGGGATGAAGGCGCCGGATTTAAAAACGATACCAACAAGATAAAAATATTTACCCGGACGGAAAAAAAAGCATTCGATCTGAAATCCAAAGAAGAAGTCGCCAAAGATATTCTGGATTTCCTTGAGGCTCAACTTTTAAAATAAATTTAATAAATTTCCGTTCTCAATTTTTACTAGACAATGAAAAAAATTTTAAGCCTATTTTTACTGCTCTTTATTTTCAATCAGGGATTTTCCCAGGAGCTGCTGGCTACAGTACAGGTGAATTCCCAGCAGATAGGAGGGAGTAACCAGTCGGCGTACAAAGCCCTGGAAAAGAGCCTCCGGGATTTCATCAACAATACCAGCTGGACGGGAAGGAGGCTGCAGAATTACGAAAAAATAAAATCAAATTTTGCCATTGTAATTACCGAGAGAGACGGAAACCGTTTCAGGGGGCAGATTGTGGTACAGGCGGTGCGCCCTGTATTCAGCACTACTTATGAGTCGCCGCTGATCAACCTTCAGGACAACCGGTTTTCTTTTGATTATGTGGAAAATGAAAACCTGATTTTCAATGAAAGACAATTTTCAGGGAAAAACCTCATCGATGTCATCAGCTTTTATGTATATGTGATTCTGGGGCTGGATGCCGACAGCTTCCAGTCGATGTCCGGGACGCAATGGTACCAGAAAGCCCAGCAGGTTGCCCAGAACGGGGAATCCCAGAATACCTATGACGGCTGGAAGCAGATCAATGAGCCGAGAAGCCGTTCGGTTCTGATCAAAGAGATCATGAGCCCGAGCTGGAGCCAGCTGCGTGCCACCATCTATTCTTATCACCGGGCCGGATTGGATGCCCTGTTCAACCAGGACCAGACGCAGGGGAAGAAAGTGATTTTTGATGCCTTAATGCAGCTGAAACAATACGAAAACTCTTTCCAGCAGGCTTATTTCTTCAACGTTATTCTGGATACGAAGGCGGATGAAATTTTCAATATTTTCAATTCCGGAAACAATGGAGGAATCGTATTGGGCGATCTGAAGAACGAAATGATCATTCTTTCGCCGAAAAATACCGAGGCCAGATGGAATAAATGGAAACAGTAAGTTAACTTGAATTCTGAAATCTAAAGTTCTATATTTGCAATAGCTAAATAATCGCTATTATCAATGCTTTCGAGAATTTACATTAAAAATTTCGCCCTGATCGATACCCTTGAAGTATCGTTGCACAACGGATTGCAGGTTATCACCGGGGAAACCGGTGCCGGAAAATCGATTATCCTGGGTGCGCTGCGGCTGATCCTCGGAGAGCGGGCGGACGTAAAATCAATCTCCAAGACACAGGAAAAAAGCATCGTGGAGACCGAATTTTCCCTGAATAACCAGTTCAAGAAATTCTTTATCGAGAACGACCTGGATTATGAACACCAGACCATCATCCGGAGGGAAATTCTGCCTTCGGGAAAATCGAGGGCATTCATCAATGATGTCCCGGTAACGCTGGATGTGCTAAGGGAACTTTCTTCCCAGCTGATCGATATCCATTCCCAGTTTGAAACTTCGAACCTGTTCACTTCGGAATATCAGTTTAAAATCATTGACGGGCTTTCGGAAAACAAGCAGGCAATACAGGATTATCAGAATGAATTTTCAGATTTCCAGAGCCTTAAAATACAGCTTAAAAAATTACGGACCCAGCTGTCGGATGCCAATAAGGAAAGCGATTACAAATCCTTTCTTCTAAATGAGCTTGAAGAGCTGCATCTGGATGATGTGGATTTTGAGGATCTGCAGAACCAGCTTTCCATCCAGGAAAATGCGGGGATGATTTCCGATAACCTGGCGCAGGTTTTATCACGGTTCCATCAGGAAGAAGTGGGGATTTTCTCATTTTTTAATGAAGCTAAAAACAAACTCGGAAAAATTGCTGAGGTTTCCCAGAGTTTTGCCGAGCTTCATGAAAGGCTGGAAACGTCTTATGTAGAGCTGAAAGATATTATTTCCGAACTGGAAGACGAAGCGGAAAGAATAGAAATAAATCCTGAAAACCTGGCCCTTCTTACGGAACTGAACAACCGGATCAACGCCTTGTTCCTGAAACATACGGTAGGGAACATCACCGAGCTCCGGGAAGTAAGGGACCAGCTGGCCGGCGACCAGAAAGGGGCTTCCGAGCTGGAGGCACAGATTGTTGAAGTTGAAGAGCATATTTCCGGAAAAGAGAAATCGCTGCAGGTGATTTCCGCTAAACTTTCCAAAAACAGGAAAAAAAGCATTCCGGTATTCATTAAGAAAGCCGAGGCTTTACTCAAAAAGCTGGGCCTCGAAAAAGCAAAAGTAGACATCGAGGTGAAGGAAGCGGCGGAATTTAATCTGTTCGGGAAAGAAAACATCCAGCTTTTATTCCAGGCCAATTCCGGGTTTCCCCTGAAACCGATTCAGACCGCTATTTCCGGAGGGGAAAGATCGAGGGTGATGCTGGCTGTAAAGAAAATCATTGCCGAAAGCGATGAGCTCCCGACTTTGATTTTAGACGAAATCGACAGCGGGGTTTCCGGAAAGGTGGCCGAAGAAATCGGAAACCTGATGCGGGAAATGTCTGCCGATATGCAGCTGATCGTCATTTCCCACCTCGCGCAGGTCGCGGCCAAAGGAAACAACAATTACAAAGTAGTGAAACAGGATGTAGCAGGAAGAACCCAGTCTACCATCATTCCTTTAAACGAAAAACAAAAGCTCAACGAAATCGCCCAGCTGCTTTCCGGAAGCAAGATTACCGAGGCGGCCCTGGCACAGGCAAAAGAGTTAATCGGATAAGACAAGACTTCAAAGTTCACTCATTCTGATGAATTGTCAATTAGATGGGGTTTTCTTACGGAGGCGGTGACTTTATTGATTTTTGCGAAAACTATTTAATGGTCATTTTAACAAGCATGGCAAAACATTGGTTCTGATCGATACTGACAAGCTGGATATGACAAACCTTACTTAAACCGGTATGCCCTTATCGATTTCAGGGAAGATGCGTTGGTTATAAAAAACAGCAAAAGCGAAGAGGCCGGTTTTTCAATAAAATTTCATGACCGGACTTTCACAAAAGAGAACTTTTGACAGATAAAACGGATTAAGACAATTTATACCGGATTTCTTTAACGCTGAAATTCTGTAACATTTTTATCTTTCCTGTCACTAATAAGAAAAAGGTAACTATGTTTATACAATTCCTCAGATTAGAAATCAAAAGTTTTTTTCGTGGCAGTTCTTTAGGGATCAACCTGGCAATGAAAATTCTCCGTTTCATCGGGATACTTTATTTTATGCTCTGTCTGGCAGGAGGCGCGTTTGCCGCTTTCTATTACGTTCAGGAAGAAATGCACCAGGATCCTGTAAAGGTCGTTTCCCGGTTTTTAATCATCCTCTGGGCGGCCGACCTGATCGCAAAATACCTTTGGCAGGAATTGCCGACGCAGAATATCAAACCTTTCCTTACCTTAAATATCTCCAAGAAAACCCTGGTGAATTATATGCTGGGCAAAACCTTCCTGAATGCATTCAGCTGGCTGAATTCCCTGTTCCTGATTACTTTTTCCGGGATTGCCTTGTTCAATGGATATAACGCTTTAAGCATGATGGCCTGGCTGATCGGGGTTTCCCTGTTGTTTTACCTGAATAATTTTATCAATATCCTTTTTAATAACAAAGAGGCCGTTGCGATTCTGGTAGGCTGTCTTTTTGCAGCGGCTATCGGATTAGCGTATTACCACATTGTCCCGGTACTGGATTATTCGGAGCGTTTTTTTTACAATTTTTATGAAAGGCCTTATTTTATAGTGATTTCCATTTCATTATTCTCAGGTCTCTGGAAAATCTGTTTCAGCCATATCCGCAAGGTATTTTATCTGGATGAAGGCCTGGAAGCGAAAAAAGAAGTCGGAAAAACGGAGAATATCGTATTCCTGAATCAATTCGGAGCCATCGGGACTTTCATCAACAACGATATCAAAATGCTCAGACGGAATAAAGGAACAAAAGGGATTGTATGGGGAAGCTTTCTGTTTCTTTTCTACGGAATGCTGATGTTCTCTTCCTCCATTTACAAAACACCGGCGATGATGATGTTTATGGGGCTGTTTGTAACGGGAGGATTCCAGTTTATGTTCGGGCAGCGGGTTCCTGCTTTCGACAGCTCGTACTACCCGCTGATGATGACGCTGAATGTGCCTTACAAAGAGTATCTGAAGGCCAAATGGTGGCTGATGAATATCGTCACCGGATTTTCAATAATCCTGGCGCTTTGCTACGCCTATTTCGGCTGGGATATGTATCTCACTTTCTTTGCGGCAGGAATTTACAACATCGGGGTCAATTCCCAGTTTACCCTCTGGTCCGGGGCTTTCAACAAAATGCAGATCGACCTGAATTCAAAAGAAAAGAGATTCGGACAGAAGAACAGCTTTAACATCAAGGCGATGCTGCTGCTCATTCCGAAAATGATCCTGCCGATGGTCGTGTTTGCCCTGGTGAAATATTACTTTAATATTACGGCAGGGGTAGTCAGCATCGCGGTTCTGGGACTGATCGGGTTTTTATTAAGGGAAAAAATCTTCAATATCATCGTCAGACATTACAAGGTAGAAAAATACAGTACATTAGAAGCATTCAAAAACAAAGATTAATCATATGATCACCATTAATAATTTAACAAAGACCTACGGTAAAGCTACCGTTTTAAATATAGAGCATCTTGAAATTCCCAAAGGGGAAACGTTTGGTCTGGTAGGAAACAACGGCGCCGGGAAGACCACGCTTTTCAGCCTCATGCTGGATCTTATTCAGCCGACTACGGGCTTTGTAAGCATTGACGGAATTAAAGTGAATGAATCCGAAGCCTGGAAAAACAAAGTTTCCGCTTTTGTAGACGACTCTTTCCTGATCGGTTATCTTACGCCGGAAGAATATTTCTACTTCATCGGTGAACTGAGAGGGCAGAACAAGGCATCGGTAGACGATTTCCTGAAACAGTTCCATGATCTTTTCAGCGGGGAGATTTTAAACTCCGGAAAATATGTCCGTGATCTGTCGAAAGGGAACCAGAAAAAAGTAGGGATTGTGGGTGCCATAATCGGAAATCCGGAAATCATTATTCTGGACGAACCTTTTGCCAACCTGGATCCTTCCACGCAGATCAAACTGAAAAATCTGATCAAGGAATTATCCAAGCAGGACGGCGTGACCTTCCTGATCTCCAGCCATGACCTTTCCCATACCACGGAAGTCTGCAACAGGATCGTGGTGGTGAACAAAGGCCGGCAGGTTAAAGACATCCGGACCCATCCGGAAACCCTGAAAGACCTGGAGCAGTATTTCGCCGATCAGATTTCAAGGCCGGCAGAGCAGGTTTCTGTAACGGACGATTTAAATTAAATCATTAGAATAAAAAATACCCTTGCTTGATGGCAAGGGTATTTTCTTATATCAATCCTGCGCTAAGTTTGTCATTCCTTAGGAATCTCAACCATTTTTTAGCAAAGAATTTTGAAAATAAAATTTTAAAACTCAGCAGAAGGCTTCCAATCCACCACTGCCCGGATAAACGCTTCCGCATTTTCCACCGGGATGTTCGGCAGAATACCGTGGCCCAGGTTGGCGATGTACCGGTCTTTACCAAAACGGTTGATCATTTCAGTCACCATTTTTTTAATGGTTTCCGGTGTTGAATGCAGTCTTGCAGGGTCAAAATTCCCCTGAAGTGTTATGTTATGGTTCGTAAACGTTCTGGCCAGCTCAGGGGTAATCGTCCAGTCAACCCCTAATGCGGAAACCGGCGACTTGGCCATGTCTTCCAGAGCGAACCAGCATCCTTTCCCAAACACGACTACGTGTGTCAGCGGACTTAATGCTTCCACGATCTGGCTGATGTACTGCCATGAGAATTCCTGGTAATCCGTCGGGGAAAGCATTCCGCCCCAAGAATCGAAAACCTGAACGGCAGAAACGCCTTTTTCAACCTTTCTTTTTAAGTAAGCAATGGTAGTATCCGTAATTTTCTGTAACAGCAGATGAGCCGCTTCGGGCTGCTGGAAACAGAATGATTTCGCAACGTCGAAAGCCTTGCTTCCCTTTCCTTCCACACAGTAGCAAAGGATCGTCCACGGGGAACCGGCAAAACCGATCAACGGAATCTCATTATCTAATTTTTGTAAAGTCAGTTCAATCGCATCAAAAACATAGCCTAAGGTATCATTTACGTCAGGAACCGCAACGTTTTGTACCTGTTCCATGGTTCTGATCGGGGTATCCAGCCACGGGCCTACATTTTCCTTCATTTTAAAATCGATGCCCATGGCCTGAGGAACCACCAGGATGTCGGAAAATAAAATCGCGGCATCCAGCGGAAATCTTCTGATCGGCTGTACGGTAATCTCGGAAGCGAGCTCCGGCGTCTGGCACCGGGTGAAGAAATCATATTGGTCGCGCAGGGCAATGAATTCCGGCAGGTATCTCCCGGCCTGTCTCATCATCCAGACCGGCGGTCTTTCTACGGTTTCTCCGCGGAGTGCTTTTAAATATAGGTCGTTTTTAATCATAATATATAGTAGACTTTACTGCCAAAAATGACAATTAAAATATCAATCTCTGTTTAAAATATCTTTTCGGATCAGCTTCAGGACCGACTTCAGGGTATTTCCTTCCGAAACAAGAACCGGCTGCGAAGTCCGTTTCCTCAGTTCGGCGGCCGTTGTTTCCCCAATGGAAACCAGCTTCATATCCGCAAAGGAATTCCGATTTGCAAAACTACGAACTCCGCTCGGACTAAAAAACACAGCAGCATGATATTTTTCAGTTATTACCGGATGGATTTCCTCGGTGTGGTAAACTACGATTTTCCGGTAGCTGATATTCTGTAACGGAAGGTTGCGGTCCAGCACGTCCAGGGCAATATTTCCGCAGAAGTGCAAAAACTTTTCATGCGGGCAGTTCATAACAATAAATTTTGAAAGTTCTTCTGCATTCCTAAGGACTTTGAATGTTCCGAAACCGTTCTTCCGCAATTCTTTTTTGGTCTTTTCACCGACGCAGTAGATCCGGTTGTAATTTTTTGCGGTAAAATCTTCGCTGGGGGAAAAGCAGTTTTTAAAGAAGGAACTTACCCCTCTGGCACTCGTAAAGATCAGGGAATAATCTTTAAGGTCGAACGGTGAAATTCTTACAGGACTGGTCCGGATTACCTCAACACAATCCACAAAGACTTCCTCTCCCAATTCTGTGGACAGGAGGGCCGGATCAATGGTTTTGGTAAATAAAATTTTCATTACGGTTGGTCTTTTAGATGCAGATCGGCAACCTGCTGCCTTACTTTATTCATAAAATCTTTTCCCGGATCTTCCTTTACGGTGAAATAACCGGGATCCGATTCTTTCCAGAGCTTTGAATTCCTGAAAATTGCGTATTCCGAATGACCGATGAGGTATTCGATTTTGTATTTCCGGGTCAGATACCGGATCAGTTGCGCATTGGATGCCACCTGCAGATTGGTAAGCGGTTCTTTTTTGCTGCCGATGTTTTCAATTCCGATGGCACAATAGTTCAGTCCGATGGTATGCCTGGCAAACCGGTCCGGCTCCATAAGCTGATAGATCGTCCCGTCCCGGTCGATAAGGTACTGTGAAGAAACATTAAGCGCACTCTGCTTTTTCAGGGTATTTCTGCCGCCTTCAAGATAGGTTTTGTTGAAATATTTAAAATTGCTTTCCACATTTCCGTTGGCGGTGTAGTGAAGGACAATCATTTTAGGAATGATCGTAGGGATTTTCTGAACCAGGCCGTGATGTTCCTTTAAATAATCAAGGCTCAGGCGCACCCTTTCTTCAGAATAACTGATGGGTTTTTGGATGATTTTCGGCTCGTTGGTTTGTGCTTCTGCAAAACCGGTGATCAGAGCAGCAAAAAAATAAAGGAACTTCTTCATGCCTGATTATTTCTGATATTGATAATGTCCTGTAATCTTAAATTTGAAGAGGCAGTCTTCCATGACTTGGCCTTTTCCGATATTATGAACAATCAGGTAGCGTTTTCCATCGGCTGATTTCCGGTTTACCACCATTCCGGTATGTGTTAAATTTTCGGGAAGGAGCCAGGTGACGATATCTCCGGGAACATAGAGTGCGGGTTTTGTTTCGGTGGATTTTGATTTCCCGTATCGGGCAAAGAAGACCTGCAGGTTCGGGACCCTCCGGTGGTCGATATTCGTGTCCGGCTTTTTCAGTCCCCAGGTTTTGGGATATTTTGAAAAGTTTTTGGCCATATCTTCATGCACTTCCTTCTGAAGGTCGATTCCCAGCTTCCGGTAGGCCCTGATCACAACATCGGTGCAGACCCCTTTATCTGCCGGAATATCACCGGCCGGATATTTAATGACGAAATAGGAGGGATCATAGGTCACTTTATTCTTTGTAAGGCTGAGTGCAGCATCAGAAAGTTTTAGCGCAAAAGGGTTCTGGGCTTTTAGTAAAACCACAGAGAGCATGATGATCAGTATGGAAAAATATTTTTTCACAGATAATCAAATCCTTAATGTTTAAATCTTGAATTTTGAACTTTGAATTTTCAGATCTGGTTCCTGATCTCTGCCATCAATTCCTTGCCGCCGTTTTCCAGCACGACCCGGGCAAATTTCTCTCCGGAATTTTCTTCAGGATGATAGATAAAGCTTTCATCGGTAGCGATAAAGTTTTTGCCGTCCAGTGAGCACAGGGCACCTTTGAAACGGATCTGGTCTTCAAAGATTTCGGCAAAAGCCCCGATGGGTGCAGTACAGCCGCCTTCGAGGGTACTCAGGAAATTCCGCTCCATTTTTACGCAGAGCTGTGTTTTTTCGTGGTTGGTAAATTGCCTTACCGCCTCGTTGATCTCGGTTTTACCGGAATGTCCGGCTACGGCAATCACTCCCTGGGAGGGGGCGGGAATCATAAACGGGATCATTTCATAATCAATGTCCATTTTCATCCGTTTAATGCCTGCCAGAGACAGGATGGTCGCGTCAAAGTCTCCTTCTTCAAGTTTCTGAAGGCGCGTCTGGATATTTCCGCGGATGTCGGAAAATTCCGCCTGCGGGAAATTTTTCAGCCAGAAGGCCCTTCTTCTCAAACTGCTCGTTGCCAGTTTAAGTTCGTGAAGTTCTTTATTTTTTGCCGATTCTTTGCGGATCAGGACATCCTGAGGAAAATCCCGTTCCAGGTAAGAAACGATTTCAAGATTTTCGGGAAGCCTGGTAGGGACATCCTTCAAGGAATGCACGGCAATATCGATTTCGTCATTCAGCAATGCCACATCGAGATCCCGGGTAAAAACCCCGGTAATTCCCAGGGCATATAGAGGCTGGGAAAGATTTTTATCGCCTGAGGATAAAATGGGGACAATTTCCGTTAAATAATTGTTGTTCTGAAGATGCCTCGCAACTTCTCTCGCCTGCCAGAGGGCCAGTGCAGAATTTCTGGTTCCTATTCTAATGCTTTTCATTGAATTCGTTGTTAGGTTGTTCAACTAATATTTCGTGCATTAATTTACTAATTTCTTCGGCTTTTAACGGATTGTCGATGATATATTTTGCAAAACGGTTGGTGATTTTCTGAATCATTTTATCGGAAAGTTCCATGTCCGTGATGTTTATGTATTTATTTTTCTTATAAAAATTGTGCATTTCGTTGCGTTCCATATTTTTAAGGACGGCTTTGAAATGGTGGATGTTCGGGGCCAGCCTGCGTTTTTTCTCCCATTCCAGGAAATCTTTCGTCATCTCCTTGATGATGGTTTCCGCTTTCGGGATTTCTCTTTCCCGCTGCTGGATGGTTTCCTGAATCTGCTTGGAAAGCTCATCCACATCAATCAGCGTCACGTTTTTATTATCCGTCACGTTTTTATCTACGTTGTTCGGGATCGAAAGGTCGATCACCAGCGTTTCCTTACCGTTTGGGAAGTGGGTCTTGTTGACGATCGGGTGTCTTGCTCCGGTGGCTACGATTAAAATATCGGTTCCGCTCAGTTCCTTATCAAAATCGGCATAGTCGATATGCGGGATTTTGTATTTTTCGGAAATCTTTTCAGCGGTTTCCTGCGTCCGGTTGGCAATCTTGATTTTCGGCTGATAAACATGCTTCACCAGGTTTTCCACTGTATTCTGCCCGATTTCCCCAACGCCCAGCAGCAGGATGTTTTTTTCGGTAATTCTTTTCTGGCTGTTCAGGATATAATGAACGGCAGCGTAGGAAACGGAAGCAGCCCCGTTGGAAATCCCCGTTTCATTCTTGATTCTTTTAGAAATCTGAATGGCGGAGTTGATGGCTCTCTCAAGATAAGGATTGGAATTTTGCCTTTCTTTCTTAAAGCGGTTGTAGGCTTTTTTAATCTGACCGATAATCTCAAAGTCGCCGATAATCTGGCTTTCCAGGCCGGCAGCCACGCGGAACAGGTGCTTTAAAGCTTCTTCCTTCGTCAGGATATTGGCGAACTGCATGAAGTCCATCAGGTTGACGCCGATGGTTTTACAGTATTCTTCAGCGACCAGAAGATAATTCGGTGAAGTGGTATAGATTTCGGTTCTGTTACAGGTGGAAACCACAAAAGCGTCCCCTAAGTCTTCATGATGAATCCGGGTAACGAAATTCTTGATGTTTTCATCAAAAAAGGCAAATTTTCCTCTCGTCTCCGTATCAGCTTTTTCGAAGCTGATGGAAAGAACGGCAAAATTCGAAGTCTGATGTATGTTGGAATACTGTAACATAAGCGGGGCAAATTTACGTTTTTTTTCATAAAGCACCTTCTGAAAATGTATATGATAATTATCGTAAATAACTATTTTGGGATGCTTCTAAATAAGGGGCTGGGTTTGCATCAACCGTTCTTTTTTCAAATAAATCCGTTAAAGTTTTTAAGAGTTTTTAATCCTGAAAATTCCCTGTATTTTTCATCTTTTCAATTCAGATCAGCCGGGTGTGTCTCCCGTGCCGCTCCTGTATTGGAAAAATCTTGAATCTGGTTGAAATCAGGCTCTGTAAATACTTCACGTAAAAGTTAATAACCCTGTGGAAATTTTAATAAAATTTTAACCAAATTAAATGCGTATGAAATTTCTTTAGACGTGTTAAATTTATATCTTTGTAACTCCTTAAAAAATCAGAAGTAAAAAAGTATGAGTTTATTCGATATGTTTACGCAAGAGATTGCGATAGACCTTGGTACTGCCAATACCCTTATCATCCATAATAATAAAATTGTTATAGATCAGCCGTCGATTGTTGCTATTGAACGTTCTACCGGCCGGCCGATTGCCGTGGGGGAGCAGGCAAAACACATGCAGGGGAAAACTCATGAGGACATCAAGACGATCCGCCCGCTGAAAGACGGGGTCATCGCCGATTTCCATGCTTCTGAACACATGATCAAGGAATTCATCAAAAAAATTCCGGGGATCAAGGGTAAATTCATTCAGCCTGCTTTAAGAATCGTGATCTGTATTCCTTCAGGGATTACGGAAGTTGAAAAGAGAGCGGTAAGAGACTCGGCCCAGAAAGTGAATGCCAAGGAAGTCCGTCTGATTTACGAACCGATGGCGGCAGCTATAGGAGTCGGGATCGATGTTCAGAAGCCGGAAGGAAATATGATCATCGACATAGGCGGCGGGACTACGGAAATTGCCGTGGTCGCTTTGGGAGGGATCGTCTGCGATAAATCGGTAAAAATTGCCGGTGATGTCTTTACCAATGATATTGCTTATTACCTGAGAACACACCACAACCTGTATATCGGAGAAAGAACGGCGGAAAGAATCAAAATCGAAGTGGGTTCTGCCGTGGAAGACCTGGATGTGGATATTGAAGATATTCCGGTACAGGGAAGAGACCTTATTACCGGGAAGCCTAAGGAAATTATGGTGGGCTATAAGGAAATTGCCCGTGCACTGGATAAATCCATCATCCGGATTGAAGATGCGGTTATGGAAACGCTTTCCTTAACCCCTCCGGAGCTGGCAGCCGATATTTACAAAACAGGAATTTACCTTGCAGGAGGGGGCGCTTTGCTGAGAGGCCTTGCAGACAGACTGCATAAAAAGACAGGCCTGCCTGTTTTCGTAGCAGAGGATCCGTTGAGAGCCGTTGTACGGGGAACCGGTATCGCCCTTAAGAATATGGATAAATTCAATTTCCTGATTAAATAATAATTCTAACCTTTTACGAAACACATCTGAATGGGATTTTTGCTGAGATTATTTTCAAAGAATGCACTTTTTGTTTTCTTTATATTTCTGCAAATCGTTGCTCTTGTTCTGATATTCTCTAAAAACGCGATGCAGCAATCCTGGATTGCGGGCCAGTCGGCTGCGCTGAATTCCTGGGTTTCCGGATACATCGATGAAGGGGTTTCGTACCTTAAGCTGAAACAGATCAACGAAGACCTGGTAACCCAAAACAAAGCCCTGATGGTTGAGCTGTATGGGAAACAGGGGACCAAAAATCCGATGTTCAGGAAAGTTCATGATACTTTGGGCGGTGGACAGATCTACACTTTTGTAGATGGGGAAATCGTTTTCAACAGCATCAACCGGAGAAACAATTACTTTACGATCAACAGAGGGCGCCGGGACGGTGTATTTCCGCAGATGGGCGTTATGGCTCCTAAAGGAATTGCCGGCATCGTCATTAATGCGACCGACAGCTATGCATTGGTACAATCGGTTTTAAGCGTTAATAAAATCAGAATCAATGCCGCTTTGAAGAATTCGGGGTATTTCGGAACGCTTACCTGGAGCGGAGAAAACTCCAGGGTTATGCATCTGGCAGATATTCCCAAATATGTTGCCCTGAAAGTAGGGGATACCGTGGTAACAGACGGTAAATCCGCCATTTTCCCGAAAGGGGTGATGATCGGGACCATCGCAGGCTACTCCGTTGACAATAAGACGGGCTTCTGGGATATTTCCGTGGAACTGAGTGAAAAGATGGGTGCGCTGAGCAAAGTGTATGTCGTGAAAAACCTGAAAAAAGCTGAAGTTCAGAAGATTCAGGATACCATGCAGACTGTAATAAAAAAGGAAAATGATTAGCAGGACTTTATTTACGGATATATTGATTATGATATTCCTGGTGGCATTACAGATTTTTGTGCTGAACAGGATCACGATCTTCGGGAAGTATACTCCGGTGCTGTATCCCGTATTCGTTATGTTTTATCCTTTTTTCAGAAATAAATTCCAGTTCCTCGCTTTAAGTTTCCTGATCGGTTTATCGGTTGACGCATTCCTTTACTCATGGGGAATCAATGCATTTGCAACAACCCTGATCGCCTATTTCAGGACTTTGATTTTCAGGACTTCCACCGATACTTCTACGGATTTCTTTTCCTTTCAGTCACTTCAGTGGGCGCAATTTTTGCTCTTTCTGTTTTCAAGTATTTTTTTACACCAGCTTTTGGTACAGTATATAGAATTTTTTAAACTGAGCAGATTTTTTGAAATACTATTTAATGTATTGGTAACCAGTGTAATTTCGTTTATATTTATTATTATTTACGCATTAATATTTAAAATCAAACAGAAAGTTTGAACACACGTTATTTAAAAATCTTTTCCGCCCTTCTTATTCTCGCCCTGATTTTTATAGCGAGAATTGCTTATTTACAGCTTTTTACAGACCGGTACGCACTGAATGCGGCCAATACTTCCATTAAAATCGAATATGTTATTCCGCAACGGGGCGTTATTTTCGACCGCAACGGAAAGATTCTCGTTGGAAACCAGCCCGCCTATGAAATTTCTTTTACCCAGGCACTGATGAGGCCGGATTTTGATACGGTAGGATTCTGCAACCTGATGAAGATCTCGAAAAATGATTTTATCAGGACTATTGAGAATATCAAACAGGAAAAATATTATTCGAAGCTGACCCCGATGACGTTCATGAAGAACCTAAGCCGTGAAGATATCGCCAGGGTACAGGAGATCATCTTTAAATACCCTGCGTTCAGTATCGTTTCAAGACCTCAGCGTCAGTATGAAGTGTCTACTTCCGGAAATCTGTTGGGCTATACCAGTGAAGTCAACGAGCGGGAAATCAAAAAAGATTCGGCTTATTACCTGCCGGGAGATTTCATCGGGAAAACAGGAATTGAAAAAGCTTATGAAAAAGAGCTGCGGGGCGTAAAAGGAATGAAGTATATCCAGAAAGATATCCGGCTCCGCAACGTGGGGCCTTATAAAAACGGATCGCTGGACAAAGACGTGATTACCGGAAAAGACATTACCCTCACCATCGATTACGACCTCCAGCGGATGGCGGAGGAAATGCTGGTGAACAAGCATGGAGCCATTGTAGCCATCGACCCGAATAACGGAGAAGTGCTGGTGGCGGCTACAGGCCCCGATATCGATCCGAACTTATTTACGGGACCGAACAAATCAAGGAATTTATATGCTCTATCAAAAGATACCCTTTACGAGAACAAACCCACTTTTGACCGTTCTTTACAGGCTGCCTATCCGCCGGGCTCCACTTTTAAACTGCTGACGGCTTTAGCGGCCATGCAGATGGGCGTGATGGATGAAAATACGATTTTCCCCTGTGGCGGCGGATTTTATTATAAAGGAAAAAGAATTAAAGGCCACGGCGGCGCAGATCCGCTGATCCCTTCCATCCAGGTTTCCAGCAACTGTTTCTTTACCTATGCTTTTATTGCCATTCTAAAAAAATATCCGCTGAATCCTTCCCGTGGCGTGGATGAATGGAAAAAGATCATGAGCAGTTTCGGCGTCGGCGAGTTTCTGAACAACGATTTTGCGGTGGGGGCAAGAGGCCGGATTCCTTCCGGAGACTTCTACGAAAAAAGATTCAAGGCGATGATCAAAGCCAGCGGTTCCAAGAGAACCGATTTCACAAACTGGGACGAAATGTCTACCGGAGCGATCTATAACGGGATGGGGCAGGGAGATGTTCTGGTGACACCGCTGCAGCTGGCCAATTATGTATCGGCTATCGCTAATAAAGGCTGGTACTACACACCGCATATCGTAAAAGGGATCGACGGAAGGCCGAATCCGGATCCGAGATTTAAGAAAAAACATTATACGCTGGTCGATAAGAAGCATTTCGATCCGGTTCTGCGGGGAATGGAAGCAGTGGTATTAAGAGGAACGGCGCATGGTTTGAAATCAAGCGATTTTACCCAGCTGGCCAAGACCGGTACGGCGCAGGTTCCGCAAGGGAAAGATAACTCTATCTTTGTCCTGATTGCTCCTGCCGACAAACCGAAGATCGTGGTAGCAGCTGTCATGGAACATGCGGGGTTCGGTGCTACCTGGGCGGGACCGGCTGCCACGGTGATTGCAGAAAAATACATTACCGGCGACGTCAAGCGGGATTTCCTGTATAAGAAAATGGTTACCTCCAGCTTTATGCCCGAATACAAAAGACAATGGATTGCCGATCTGAAACGGAAGGGGCTCTACAAGCCCAGCGAAGATTCCGTTAAGCAAAAGAGAATTCAGGACAGCCTGAAGCTGGTCAGAGAGCAGAAGGAAAAGCTGAAGAAGAAAATAGAAGAGGAAAACAAAAAAAATGCAAAAACGGTTAAGCAATGAAATGGGCAGAAGGAATAGATAAACTGGGTCTCGGCCTGTATTTCCTGCTTTGTGCTTTTGCCATTGCAAATATCTACAGTGTAGACCAGAAACTCGGCGAAAAGCAACTGATGTTTTTCGGGATCTCCCTGTTTGTAGGGTTGATCATCTTTGTCGGAAGAAGCAAGTTCTTCGAAAATATGTCGGGGATTATTTACATCGGCGGAGTATTGCTCCTGGTGGGACTTTTTCCATTCGGTAAAGAAATTCTCGGTCAGAAAAACTGGTACAAATTCGGAAGCTTTACCATGCAGCCGGTAGAGTTTGCCAAAATCGGGACGGCCCTGATGCTGGCCAACTATGTTTCCGGGCCTGAATTTAATCTGAAGAACAGAAAGTCCTTACTGACCACGCTGGCCATTATCGGTGTGCCGGCCGTGGTGGTCCTGGCGATTCCCGATGTAGGCTCAATGCTGGTATTTATTGCCTTCTTTATCGCCCTGTACCGTGAAGGATTGAGTGGAATGTTATTCGGGGTCGGATTTCTGTTTGCCGGCGTATTCCTGATTTCACTGGCGGTGGATCCGGTCTGGGTTGCGCTAGCCATTGTGGTGATTATCGGCGGTTATATCGCCATGAATTATTATAAGATGTCCTGGAACGTTATTTCCATATCAAGCATTGCCGGTTCTGTGATCCTTTTATGCGGACTGGCCTTCGGTTCGCCCTATATTTTGGAAAAACTGCCTAAGCACCAACGGGAAAGGATCGAGGTTCTTTTCAAGGGAGAAAAGGCATTCCGGGATACCTCGGGGTATAACTTATTGTATTCCAAAACGGCCATCGGTTCCGGAGGACTTTGGGGAAAAGGGTACCGCGAAGGTTCGGTCACCCAGGGGAAATTCGTTCCTGAACAGGAGACCGACTATATTTTCTGTACAGTGGGTGAAGAGTGGGGCTTCGTAGGAAGTGCCGTCCTCATCCTTTGCTACATGATTTACATCGGACGGATCTATTATCTCGCAGAACAGCAGAAATCGGGCTTTAACCGCGTTTTCGGGTATTGCTTTGCTTCGATCCTGCTTATGCACTTTACCATCAATTTAGGGATGGTTATGGGGCTTTTCCCGACGGTCGGGATTCCGCTGCCTTATTTCAGCTACGGAGGAAGTTCCCTGCTTGCCTTCTCGATGATGACTTTTATTTTCTTTAAACTGAATTATTCGGATAAGAATAGTCTGGTGTAAAGGGCTGGAAGCTGGATGCCGGAAGTTTAAAATCCGGAAATCTATCAGGTAAAAGATGAATTTTATTCTCACTCAACATGAATTGATAATATTTGTTCAAATTTCAATCATTTATCAAAATGGTATTTCAAAATAATTCAGGAGTTCAAACGGAGCAACAGCTAATAGGCTCCTTTATTTTTAATAATTAGGGTAGCTGGATATATACTATTGATCTGGAAAAGCTTCCAGTCTCCGGCTTCCCTCATGCAGCCGATTAAAATTATGCCCAAAATATGATGACAGCCAACTATTTCTCAGATCAGCATTTCGAAAATAAGGACTTTACACGGGAACTTTTTAATCAGCGGGAATATGAAAACTGCAGGTTCCATAACTGTAATTTTGAATATGCAGATTTTTCCCGCTGCAGTTTCAACGATTGTGAATTTACCGGATGTAATCTGAGCATGGTAAAGCTTGGGTCTACAGCTTTCCGGGAAGTTATTTTCAAAGAATGCAAGATGTTCGGACTGCAGTTCAGTGATTGTAATGAATTCGGACTTTCCTTTCAGTTTGAAGACTGCCTGCTCAACAATTCCGTTTTTTATAAAACCTCGATCAGGAAAATCCGTTTTAAAAATTCTAACTTAACGGAAGTCGATTTTTCAGAAGCCGACTTAGCCAATGCCGTTTTTACCGGCTGCGATTTTTCAGGAGCGGTTTTCGACCATACCAACCTGGAAAAAGCGGATTTCAGGACTTCGGTCCGCTATTCTATCAATCCGTCGTTAAACAGGCTGAAACAGGCTAAGTTCTCGCTTTCTGAAGTCCACGGCCTTCTCGGTCATTTACATATTGAAATCGACAGGAACAGCTGATTTAGGGAGCTGAAAAATGGGGATGTAAGTCCTGAAACTATTATTCATTAATTCAAAAGAAAGAAATCGGGCATTCATTAAAAAAAATAAAAAAACCATCAGCATCTGATGGTTTCATTATTTCAATCAATTATTTAAAATTAAAAACTTGTTCCGTTGGAAGCGGGAGTGGTTGTCGCCAGGTTATTGTAGGCTTCCCCGTTCGCATTGATGATTCTTTTTCCGAATCTGTATTTTGGTCCCCAGTACGAATCGTTCAGTGATGAGATCATGACCCCTTTCGAAGTAGCGGCGTGAATAAATTTTACTTCACCGTTTTCATCTACACTTTCTACGATACCTACGTGAGAAATTCTTCTTCCGTGAGAAAAGAAAATAAGATCTCCTTTCTGAAGATTTTCTTTGTCTATTTTTTCACCTTCTTCAGACTGGGATGCAGCAACTCTTGGTAAGCTAAGTCCGGCAGCCGCTCCGAAAACCGAAAGAACAAATGCGGAACAGTCGATCCCGTTTCTGGTCATTCCTCCGTAACGGTAAGGGGTACCGATGTAGGTTTGGGCTTCCGTTAAAATGTTATCGATGGTGGTATTGTGTTTGATTGCCTTTGCAATCTCGGAATTTTTAATAGAATTTTTGGCGTTTGCCAGAGCAGCCGTTTTTTCTGCCAGGAAGGAGTTGATTAGTTTCTGTTTGTCCTGCTCCATTTTGTTTGTTTCAAGGGAAGCAAGTTTGGCATCTGATTTGTATTCTTTTGCGTAAGTTGCTGGTTTTGAAACGACGTAGTTGGTAACACAAGATTGCAACGATACTGTAGAAACGAAAGCGACTAGATACAATAAAACTCTTTTCTTCATATATATTTGATTACCGTGTTAAAAAGGATAGTATATTTTCAAAAGCAATACAAAAATATAGATTCCGTCTAAAAGCACCTTGATATGACAATTGTCAGGTTCTTTATTTAACACATTTTAACATATTTTTTAAGTATGTTAAAGAAAAACAAACCGCAACCCCCTATTTTAGGCAGGGCTGCGGTTTTTTTTATTAAGATTCTTTAACAAAATTATTCGTAAATCGGTCATAATAAGGATTTCTAAAAAGGTTATTTCAAAAAACAGGCTTATAATATCTGTTAATAAACGATTGATTACAAGCTTCATTTGAGTATTTAATTCCACTATTTCCGGTTCAGGTACAAGTTTGGAATACCTGTTAACGTCACGGAGAAAATTATAAAATGTTTTTTCCTGAAATCAATGGTAAATAAAAAACTCCCCGGCAGAACCGGAGAGTTTCACTAATATGGAACTTTACAAATGTTACTTTGTAAATAACATTTCTCTGTATTTCGTCATTGGCCAAAGTTCGTCGTCCACCATCATTTCAAGATCGTCGGAAGCGTCTCTGATGACGTCGAATAAAGGCTTCACCTTGTTGCAGTATTCTTCCGCCTGCTTCTGGCTTTCGGTTACGGCTTTTGCCGCTTCTCTTGCTTTAATCAGGTCTTCAACGCCTAATTTAATAATGGAAACATTCTCGGAAATACTGGTAATAAGGCTCATCTGCTCTTTTGCCAGGGTTTTGAATTCCTGATCTCCGAAAATTTCTTTCAGGCCTTTTACGTTTTCAATCAGTCGGTTCTGATATTTTAATGCTGAAGGAATAATATGGTTTCTGGCGATATCACTCAATACTCTTGCTTCGATATCGATTACCGTAGAATATTTTTCAAGCTTGATTTCGTTTCTTGCTTCAACTTCGCGGTGGTTGAAGATTCCCATTTCCTCATATAAATCAAGGAATTTCTGGTTCATCTCCTGGTTAAGCGCTTCAGGAGTGGTTTTCCAGTTGTTCAGGCCTCTTACTTCCGCTTCTTTTGCCCAGTCATCCGAATATCCGTCTCCTTCAAACATAATGTTTTTACACTGCTTGATGTATTCTCTGAGCACATTGAAGATTGCTTCGTCTTTCTTCAGTCCGGTTTCAATCAATGTATCTACTTCTTTTTTGAAATCGGCCAATTGTTTTGCGGCTATGGTATTCATTACCGTCATGGATTCTGCGCAGTTGGCGGAAGAACCTACGGCTCTGATCTCAAATTTGTTTCCCGTAAATGCAAACGGGGACGTCCTGTTTCTGTCGGTATTATCCAACAGGATTTCAGGGATTTTTCCTACGACATTCAGTTTAAGATCTGTTTTTTCGTCCGGTGAAAGTTTTCCTTCCGTTACTTTTTCAAGCTCTTCCAGAACCCTGAACAGCTGGCTTCCGATAAATACGGAAATGATGGCCGGCGGTGCTTCGTTGGCGCCTAATCTATGGTCGTTGCTTGCAGAAGCGATACTTGCCCGTAAAAGGTCGGCATATTCGTGAACCGCTTTGATGGTGTTTACGAAGAACGTCAGGAACTGTAAGTTTTTCTTAGGGTTTTTTCCCGGGCTTAAAAGGTTTTCCCCGGTATCGGTTGCTAAAGACCAGTTGTTGTGCTTTCCGCTTCCGTTTACCCCGGCGAACGGTTTTTCGTGAAATAAAATATGGAAATGGTGTCTGTGGGCGATTCTGGCCATCACGTCCATCAACAGGGAGTTGTGGTCTACCGCAACGTTTACTTCCTCAAACATCGGAGCCAGCTCAAACTGGTTCGGAGCTACCTCGTTGTGTCTTGTGGTTACCGGAATTCCCAGTTTCATACATTCGATTTCCAGCTCTTTCATGAAGTTCATCACCCTTGTAGGAATGGAACCGAAATAGTGGTCATCCAGCTGCTGCCCTTTTGCAGGAGAGTGGCCCAGTAAAGTCTTGCCCGTTAATACCAGGTCCGGACGGGATTGGTACAATGCGGAATCCACTAAGAAATATTCCTGCTCCCAACCTAATGTAGGCGTTACTTTGGTTACGTTCTTGTCGAAGTACTGCATTACATTGGTGGCCGCTTCGTCTACTGCATTCAATGCTCTTAGCAAAGGGGCTTTATAATCCAGTGTTTCTCCGGTGTACGAAATAAAAATCGAAGGGATACATAAAGTGGTTCCCATAATAAACGCCGGGGAAGTAGGATCCCACGCCGTGTAACCTCTTGCTTCAAAAGTGTTTCTGATCCCTCCATTCGGGAAAGAAGATGCATCCGGCTCCTGCTGGATCAGCAGGTTTCCGCTGAATCTCTCGATCGCTCTTCCTCCTTCGATCGGGGTAAAGAAAGAATCGTGCTTTTCGGCAGTAGTCCCCGTTAATGGCTGAAACCAGTGCGTATAATGGGTTACCCCTTTGCTCATGGCCCAGTCTTTCATCGCTACGGCTACCTGGTCTGCAATGTGTCTCTGGATTTTGGTTCCTTTTTTCACTGCATCCATAATGGAATTGAATGCTTCTTTCGTTAAATATTCCCTCATCGTTTCTTCTGAGAAAACATTCTGGCAGAATAATTCTGACAATTTTACAGGAACTTCAACGGAATTATCTCTTCTAAAGTCCTTGAATGGTAAAGTTTCTAACGCTTTGAATCTTAAAGTTGACATATTAGGTTTGATTTTTACGGGGCAAATTTACGAAAAAATAGAATTGAAAATATTTTTACCCTGAAAATTTAAGGGGTTGGCTTTAAATTTAACTAAAAATTAGCTTTTAAACGCCCTTAAAATTTAATAAAGTCGATAAATTCCGGTACATTTAAAATTGAGTTAACACAACGGTAATAATTCTTACTTTTAAGAAAAATAAAATCAAATGGTAATAAAGGTCCTGTATATTATTTCTTTTATGTCCTTTCAGCTATTGCTTTCTCAAAAAGCTGAGCCTGTTTATTATGATAAGGACTGGAAAGTGACCTCCAAGGCCAATGCCTCTTATTACAGACTGATGCCGAAGAAAGGAATCGGTGAATTGGTCCTGTTGCAGGATTTTTATATTAGTGGAACTCCGCAGTTCGAAGGATATGTTTTCAAGAAAGATGAAAATATATACGTCGGCGATGTGGTCTGGTATGATGGATATGGAAATGATGAAAATTTCAGGCAATACCGGAACGATACGAAAAACGCAACCTTATTATATTATTACGAAAATGGTAAAATCCGGAAAAAAGTTCAGTATAAAAACGGAGTAAAAGACGGCGAAACGATTATTTATAGCCAGGATGGAGCTGTTTTAACGAAGGGAATTTATTCAAAAGGAAAACCCGAAAGCGGAAGTTTTGAAAGGGTGAGAAACAACGATGATTATGAATCTAATGAAAGGGTTGAAGAAACCGGATCACCGGATACCATAGAGTCTTCTGTAGTTCCGCCGCCACCCCCGCCATCGGTAAGAGGTGAAACAGAGCCGCAGACGACCGCACTTTCAGGACCGATGAACGGAGAGAATTTTTCAAAAAAAATCAAAAACAGAAAAACGGTTACCGAGAAAATATTCTGGATAAATTCCGGTCAAATTGCTCAGGAAAAAGTTTTTGTAGTTGACGGATATTATTTCAGACCGGTCGGGCAGAAAAATTATGACCGGTCAGGAAAATTGATTCAGGCTTTAAATACGACTGATTTTGAAGAATACGGAAGCCAGACTGCCAATGGACTGGAGTATGATTTTTACCTTCGGAATAATTTTGCAACAGAAATCAGATCAATTATTAAATATGTCGGGAAATTAAGGTCTGGAAAGAATTTTTCTTATTTTCCGAATGGAAAAACGTCAACGGAAACATTATATAAAGAAGGATCAAAAGAGGGTGAAGAAATAGTTTATGATGAAAGCGGAACCCTGAAAAGCAAAAGAGTGTATAAAGATAACGAACCTTTCCAGGGTAATTTTGATGAAACAGCAGGGGAGTTGAACATTAATTTAAATTACATCAATGGCTTAAAAGAAGGAGAAGCAGTGGCAACCAACCAAGAGAAACAAATCGTTGCCATGGGAGTGTACAGAAACGGAAAACCTTTTAACGGGACTTTTATTGAACATTATGGTGACCGGTCTGATGGTTATGAATTGATTAATGTTGAAAATTTCGAAAAAACCGGACTACAGAAAGTTTTTGGTTACCGCCTGGAAGATATAGAAAAAACCTATATCCTTCAGAACGAAAAGCTTAACGGAATAATGACCTTCTATCGTGATGGTCAGCCGGCAGCCACATTGGAATATAAAAATGATGAGCCCTACGAAGGTACTTTAATAGGTGATCAGGAAACTTCGGTTTATAAAAACGGTAAAATTGCAGAGGAAATAATTTATGCAGACGGTTACGGTATCCAAGAAAAGAGAATACAGAAGCAGATCCGGTATGAGAATGGGACTCCCGTAAGCATCAAAGATTATTCTTTTACCATTACAGAACAGCCTCAGGACTTTTACGAAGGCATGTTCAGGAACGGAAAACCTTTTTCAGGATATTTCGAGACCGATGCCAGCAGGGAATTTAAGCAGGTAGATTATCTTGAAAACGGAACTCCCAAATTTCAGTATTCCAATGATTATCTGAAAAATATGGAGAATTACAGCCATCAGCATTATGATATCAAATCAACCTATAAAGACGGAAAAATAGCGGATGGCGTTGAATATGCTGCCGGAAGTAAACAGTTTATTTCCCGATATTGGAAAGGTGGGGTATTGAGCAGTTTCGACTGGGACTTGTTTGCGGTTAATTATTTTAACAGGATTCGTTTTGAATTAGAAGACAATGAAATCAAAATCAGTGACATGCAGCTGGGCCAGTCGGCCGTTATAAAAATAGATATTTCACAAAAGGAATATAAGAAACAGCTTATGATTGATGGAAAGACCGTTGATGTAAAATCAAATAATTCCAAAGAAAAAAAGCAAAAACTAATCCTCTATTTCCGGGAAGACGGGAAAATAGTCTCTAAAACCAAAGATCTGATGAATGAGCCCTTAGAGGCGGCTGAAGGGACTGAGATGTTTTATAGAGTTTATGATCTTGTCCCCGGAGCTCAGTCTGTTCAGGAGGTCTTTACCAAGCTGTCGGAAAAAGTGATTGCCAATCAATTGATGGATGAAACTGAAGGTAAAACAATTGTCACCGGAGTGTCGGTCGATCCTTTAGGGAATCCTAAAGACGGAATTCTGATTTCGCCAAGACAAAATAATACCTATATGATGCAGTTTCACCTCAACGGAAAACTGATCAGGTCCGTAGATCAGGTCCCTTTTGGTAAAATCGAGGAAGAAATAAAAAAAATTGGAAAGAATGCAATAGGTTGCCTGGTGCCTATGTGAAATTCTTTTAATATAAAGAAAACGTATTCCGGAATTTCCACACATTTCCAGGGAAAGTATTATATTTAAAAAATAGAGCGCGCATAAAAATCTTAACTTAAATATTTTATTTAAGCCTTTGTATTTCAGTGTTTTATAATTTTAAATATATTTTTCGTAACTTAGCAGACTTTTTATAAAAATTTTACTATATGACAAATTCCAGAGCAAGAGAAACTACCGAGGCCATTGAAAGACTATATATATCTATGAGACACCTGTTTTATAGAGGTTTTTTCAAGCCAGCAGGAGTTTCGGGAGAAAGCATCAGAAGTTTGTTGAAGACCATAAATCCTGAGATTTACGGGAGCATGAATATTCCGAGCAAGCTGGAGCTGGATGGGTTGATGTATGTGCTGGACAGGCTTCCGGAAGGGATCGAAGAATGTGCTTTTATTCACCTTACCTCAGATGAAGGGTTTGATAAAGGAAGTTTCGAACCGATTGTTCCCAAAAAGAGAAGAAGAAACTGCTACCGGATCGACGAGCATCAGATGAATATTGAAGTGCTTTTGGGACGTTCCGAAATCTATGACATTCTTACCCACCTTACCTTTTTATTTATAGAAGCGGATAAGATCCGTAACCTGGCTTTTGCCCAGGACGAAAACTGGAAACCGACCCGCGCGTTCAAGATCATCGAAGAAGTGGTGAAAGGCGAGAAGAAATTCAGCAGAAAAGAAAAAGAAGTGGCCCTGATCCACCTGTCCTCTTTAATAGGAAGGACTTTTGATGAAACCTTAAGGGCGTATAATACATTCGGGGATGATGATAATCCGGACCGTCTGTTCAAAATCATCTACAACCTGGCAAAAGTCAGCCTGGAAGATGCCAAGCAAACCAGGGAGCGGGAAATTCATTTCAGTTCGATCCTCAGAGAAAGGGTAGGACATCACTATTTCGGTGAAAAATGGGCCCATAAAGTGAAAGAAGTTTTATATGAAAACGATCTTCACATGCGTCCATTGCATATCATCTCCGCCAACATGCACTCGGTAAAAAACATGCTGTACGGGAATGATGCCCTGAAGAAAAAAGATTCCAAAGAAGTCGACTATAAATTATACGGTGAGATTTCCGATAAAAAAGAGCTGCGCGACAAAGTATCCAAATATGCCCTGGAAGAAGGGATGATCTACATCAATGATAAAAGCGGAAGCAATATCGATGTTCAGATCATCGATTTGAGCAAGACTAATCTTAAGAATACGCCTTTCAGCGATGTAAAATACGGCGGAGACGATGTAATCATGGTTTTCGACTATGCGTTCGGGGAGCAGGCTTTTGAAGTGATGGACGAATTGCTGAGGCCTTTCGAACATAAAGGGGAAGTTTATATGATGAAGGTAAAATCGGTATCGATCATGGGGAAAGCCGGGATTCTCGCCGGAGGAAAAGGCGACATTATGATTCCGACCTCCCATATTTTCGAAGGGACGGCGGATAATTATTCTTTTGAAAATGCCCTGAAACTGGAAGATTTTAAAGATGACGAGCTGCTCGCTTTTGAAGGGCCGATGATTACCGTCCTGGGAACCTCGCTGCAGAACAGGGATATCCTTTCCTATTTCATGAACACTTCCTGGAAAGCGATCGGGCTGGAGATGGAAGGTGCCCATTACCAGAAAGCCATCCAGGTGGCTTCGAAGATCAGGCACCACATTACCCCGGATCTCTTTGTGATGTACGCATATTACGCTTCGGATAATCCGCTGGAAACCGGAAGCACGCTTTCATCGGGAGGATTGGGATTAACGGGTGTGAAACCGACGTACCTGATTACGTTAAAGATTCTGGAGAAAATTTTACGAAGTGCAAAGAAAGAGCTTTTCGCTTAGTGTAACGTTTTGTATCTACGATATTTATAATCCTTCAAGGCTTCAAAACCCTGAAGGATTTTTTATTTCCCACTGATTTTATTACATCGCCGGATTGATCCATGTTTTTTAAGGCGGAGATCTTGAGAATAACGACAGATATAGTTTCGATTTTCCCCAGTTCAATTGTTAAACACAAATTGCACGGATCTCTTCACAAATAACACGAATTTTATTTGTGCCTAATAGGGTATATATTTGTGATATTCGTGTTTAAATATCTTCCGCAGATCAGGCAAACCAGGCAGGTTTAAGTTAAAAATCTGCGTAATTAGCGAGAGAATTAAATGTATTGATCTAATCCAAAGCTTCCGTAATAATTCCCCATTTGAGTTCTTATTTTAAATACTTATCTTTAAAAAATAAAAAATTTTAAATGAAAAAATCGGTTGCAATCCTGTTTGCGTTTATCATTTCACAGTTTCACGCCCAGCAGGGGCCTTACTATCAGCAGAGTGCAAAATACACGATGGATATTGATGTTAACGCTGAAAAATTTACCTACGAAGGAAAACAGACTTTAGACTATAAAAACAATTCACCGGACGAATTGGAGGTGGTGTACTTCCATCTGTATTGGAATGCCTTTAAGCCCGGTTCGATGATGGATCAGCGGGTGGCCGGACAGGGGAAAAACGGCGATTCGAGATTGCAGAAAGACGGGATCTCCAGGCTGGCTTCGATTCCCAAAGACCAGGAGGGTGCACAGAATATCCATTGGATCAGGCAGAACGGAAAAATCCTGAAATATGAAATCCAGGAAACCGTGATGAAAGTCTATCTGGCAGAACCGGTGAAGCCGAATTCAACCACCACCTTTACCCTGGAATGGGATGCCGTCATCCCGCAGCAGATCAGACGAAGCGGAAGAAATAACCGGGAAGGCATCGACATGACGATGACCCAATGGTATCCGAAGATCGCAGAATACGACTATGACGGATGGGCTACTTTCGATTATATCGGCCGGGAGTTCCATGCTCCCTTCTCGGATTTTGACGTTACCATTAAAATTAATAAAGACTATGTAATCGGAGCCGGCGGAATCCTTGAAAATCCGGCGGATGTAAAGGGCTATGACGCCAATGCCAGAGTGAAAGCCGATAAAAACAAAGCCACCTGGAAATGGACGGCAAAAAATATCCTGGATTTTGCCTGGGCAGCCGACCGGGATTATGTCGTTAAAAGCTTCGATGTTCCGCAGGGTCCGAAAGTCTTTCTGGTCTATCAGAACAATGACAAAACAAAAGTATGGGAAGAGGCGCAGCCTTACCTTACAAAATATTACCAGCTGATGAACGCCCGTTTCGGAAAGTATGTATATCCGGCCTACGCCTTTATTCAGGGCGGCGACGGCGGAATGGAATACGGAATGTGTACCATGATTTTAGGGGAAGCTAAAAATATTGAAGGATTAATGGGACTGATGGCTCACGAAGGGGCCCATTCCTGGTATCAGCAGATGCTGGCGACCAACGAGCCGATGCGTCCCTGGATGGATGAAGGGTTTACCAGCTATGCGGAAGGCTATGTGATGAACCAGTTGTTTCCGCCAGCTCAGAAACTTCCAAATCCGTTTTTTAATTCGATCAGTGCCTACCGGAATTTCATTAAAAAAGGAATCGAAGAGCCGGCAGTCTGGCTGGGCGATCATCACGACAACGGAACTTCTTATACCTATGCTTCCTATGTAAAAGGGGAATTATACCTGGTGGAATTAGGCTACATCATGGGGGAACAGAACCTTGCCGAAACCCTGAAGCAGTATTACGACCAATGGGCATTGAAACATCCTTCCGACCGGGATTTTCTGCATATTGCCCAGAAAGTTTCGGGGATGGATCTGAAATGGTTCCATCATTACTGGATCAATACCACCAAAACCATCGATTACGGCATCAAGGATATAAAGTATGATGCCAAATCCACCACCATTACCCTGGTGAACAACGGCCAGGTTCCGATGCCCATCGATTTCAGCATCATGACCGCCGATAAAAAGATCGTGAATTACCAGATCCCGATGAACATGACCCATACCTGGAAAACAAAGGATGCTTACGGAGATTTTAAAACAATGCCGTACTGGCCATGGACCCAGAAAGAATATACCCTTACGGTTCCTTACACCAGGTCCCAACTGTCTATGGTAGGAATCGATATCAGCCAGAGGCTTGCGGATGTGAATCCGGATGATAATGTGGTTGAGGTAAAGTAGTTTAACGTGAACCCGAAGTAGAAATCGGATTAACAGGCTGGAAGAGGGAAGCCGGATGCCGGAAGTTTATCCTGTCAACATTACTTTCAAAGGTATTCATTATCAAATGAGATCGTTGGTTATTATGTAAACAGGAAATCTGGTTGAAGTTCTGATTCACTCATATAAATTCCAATCTTTCACTTCAATAATTGACTGGAAATAAGTTAAATACGTTCTAATTTGTATTAATTTATTTCTAACCATATATTTAAATCCCCGGAGAAATTTTTCTCCGGGGATTATTTTTTTATAACTTCCTTTCAAAGTCTATTGAATTCCAAACTGTTTCACCATCCAGTGGTTGGCATGGTTTTTCAGAAGGTCGTTTTTGATGGCTTCATTATTTGTGCTTAAATAGGTATAGACCTTCAAAGGAACAGAGTCAGGATATTCTTTCAGCCCTTCTGCGGCAGCTGCTCCGGCCTCTTCTTTTTTGCTCATGCTTTCTAAAGCTTCGTATTGATAAACATAAATAATCGCCGGAATCTTTCCGTAAATACTTCGGAGCTCATCTTTCAGCAGATTGATGGTGGCCATCTGAAACCCGGCATTGGGTTTTTTTCCGACCGCTGCCGTCTGGCTGATGTGCTGCTGATACATCAGGAAAAGCATCAGGATATGCAGGTTTTTGGTATCGGGATCAGCAGCAAGCTTCTGGGTTTTTGCTATAATCCCTTCGGTCATTTCACCATTTTCAGCCTGTAGGGTTTCATCATAAAATGCATCAAGAAGATGGTAAATGGTCTTGTCGTTGCCATCGATTTTGGATTCCTTTTTAATTTTTTCAAATACTTCTTTTGCTGCTACAGCCGTTTGTGCAGAAATATTCAGTCCGGTAAAAACTAACAAAAGGAAAAACAGCTTTTTCATGGGATACAGTGCAGTTAGATGATTTTAATTTTTAAATATAGATAATTGTTTTTTTAAATACATTTAAAAAAATTATATTTTATTTTTATCCTGATTAAGGAGCAACTTCTTCTTCTTTTAATGGATTTACTAAATTTAGATTAACTTTTTCAGGTTTTTCTATGGCATATTTTCTTGAGCCTCTTCCATCTTTCATCGTGTATTCTCTGATATAATAATTGAAATTTCTATTCAGCTTTTCTTTTAAACCGTTGATAATTTTTAAATGTAAATCATCATCAAAGGTAATGTTATAAAACCGAATTAGATCATCGTCTGCAGGTTCAAGGCTTACAATCAATTCTAAGCCGGGGTCTGCGGCGTCTTTTTCAAAGCATTGTATTGAATATTCACCGGGCTTTATCTGATCAACGCAGAGGCGATCGTTATTTGTGGTATATTTAGACAGGTTGGGGACTTTTAAATGATCCAGAACGTCGTAGTTAAATACTTTATCTTCCTTATCAATATAAATATGGGATACCGTATTCCTTTGGGTATCTATTAGGTCACCATGCGTATCATCCGTTACATAAAAATTGTACTGAAGCACTTTGGAATTGATCAGCTGACAGAAACTTCTGGCAGATCCAGATTCCTTTTCCGGTTTTATTTTTAGCTTATAATTAAATGAATACGAAATTTGCGCAGAAGTACTTACACTTATACAGAAAAGAATGATTGATATTGCGTTTTTCATGAAAATGGGAATGAAATGAGTTTCGGTTCTAAATATAAATAATTGTTTTGAATACACGGCAAAAGTATAAACGGTAGTTTTAGTAAAATCATTAAATTTAACGCTTTAAAATTAACCTAAGATTTCGGTCTTTTAAAATAGATGCATGAATTCAATCGTAATCAATATAGGCAACAGCAACATCCGGTTCGGACTTTTCAATGGCGATAATTGTGATATTTCCTGGGTAATTAATACCAAACCGTACAGAACGCCGGATGAACTGTATGTTCAGATGTCGATGCTGTATCAGACGTATAAAATCGAACCGAAGGAAATCCGTAAAGTGATCATCGGTTCTGTGGTTCCTCCGCTTACCAAAGTGATGAATGCGGCGATTAAAAAGATCCATGACCTCGATCCCGTAATTGTTGACCGGACAACCCCATCCTCGGTGGTGGCAAAATCCAGGCAGATGGGAACGGATATTTATGCCAATCTCGTGGCGGCACACCATCTGTATCCCGACCGGAAAAAGATTGTGCTGGATTTCGGAACGGCACTTACGGCAAGCTGTGTTGCAGAAGACGGAGAGACATTAGGGGTTATTATCGCGCCGGGAATCGTTACGGCTCTGAATTCGCTGATTGCGCAGACCGCCCAGCTTCCCAGTATCGAACTCGTAAAACCGAAAACCGTGTTGGGGCTGGATACCGTTACCTGTATGCAGAGCGGGATGGTTTATGGTTTTCTCGGAATGGTGGAAGGATTTATCGACCGGATCAATAATGAAGTCGATGATGATTGTTTCGTAGTGGCAACGGGAGGCGTTTCCCATGTTTATAAGCCGCTTACGGAGAAGATCCATGTGATGGACCGGCTTCACACCCTGAAAGGATTGTATTTTTTAGGAAAGTAACTGAAAGAAATTTTCAGAATGCTTTTAAGATATAATTTAAAAAGCCGTCTCACAATTTGTAAAACGGCTTTTTCATTTATAAAGTACAAGATACGCAATCCTGTCCCGGGATAGGATAAACCCACCCTCCACAACAGTCCGGTACAGGTTGAAGTCTACATCCTAATTTCCTCTGTCCTGTAGTAGGATCTGTGTAAAAACATTGACCTTGGCCGATGCCACCGTTGATCTTTGCCGTTTCTTTTCTTGATAATTTTCTCATAGCGATTATTTTAGTTTTAAATCGTATCAAATATAATCATTAAATCTACACATCGGGACTTTTATTGAAATAATTTTGATATTTATTATAAAACTGAATAATAGGTATTGATATGAAGGTAAAAAGTATTTAAAATTGTAGTTATCTCTTTGATTTAAAAAAATCTTTGACAATCGAAGAGCATTCGCCTTCCATAATCCCGGTAACGATTTCCGTTTTCGGATGAAGGCTGAGGTGCTTGTTGATAAAGCCCCGCTGCTCATCCCTTGCTCCGATGACAACCCTGGAAATCTGTGACCAGGCCAATGCTCCTGAGCACATCACGCAGGGTTCCAGGGTGACGTACAGGGTACAGTCCTTCAGGTATTTGCCGCCCAGAAAGTTGGCGGCTGAAGTAATGACCTGCATTTCGGCATGAGCGGTAACATCATTTAATGTTTCCGTAAGATTGTGTGCCCTTGCAATAACGCGGTTGTTGGAAACGATGACACAGCCAATGGGGACCTCATCCTTTTCAAAAGCGAGTTCGGCTTCATGAAAAGCCATTTTCATAAAATATTCGTCGGTAAACATCAGGATTATTCAATATTCATGGTTAAAGGAAGCTTAAAACGGTACCGGACCGGATCACCATTGATGATAGCCGGAGAAAACTTCCGGGAAATGGAATATACCGCAATTTCCGCCTGCCGGTTGAAAGTGAAATTTTCCCCTTCCGCCTGCACGTTGGTAATCCGGCCGTCCCTTTCTACGATAAATGCGATAGTGGCTTTTATGGTCTTGCTTTCGGAATATACGCCCCCAAGATAAAAAAGCCCGGCTACTTCCTTCCGGAGTTCGTTGATTCCCCCGGGATAATCTGCGGCTTTATCGGTAACGACTGAGGGAGACGGGAAAGTTTCTGCAGGTAAAGTCTTTTTCAGCAATTTCAATTGATCCAGGTCTTCCAGGTTTTTGGTTTTTAATAAAGCCCTGGTGAGTGCTACATTTTCGATGCTGTCCATCTTTTCCATAAACAGCAGGTAATCCTGTCTGATGGAAGCTTTATGGAAATTATTTGCCTCTGCGTCGAACTTTTTCCTGAACTCCTTGCCCAGCAGGGAGCGATGCTGGTTGTAATAATTCTTAATAAGTCTGAATTCCTCGGTCTGCTGGGAAAAGCAGAACGGTGAAATAAAGAAGAATAAATAAAAAAGGAACGCTTTCACTGGGATATATTTATGTAAATGTAATCAAAAAATAAAAACCTCCGGAAGTTTAATTCTCAAGGTAACGGTTCAGGGATTCCTGGAGGTGCCTGCGGATTTCCTCAACCAACATCTTAGGTTCCAGGACCTGCACTTCCTTCCCGTACGAAAGGATTTCCTGCATAAAGTCATAAGTCGGATGCAGGAAGAATTCAAAGAAAATCTCTTCCGGGGTTTCTTTCGTCTCTTTCTGGGACTGGTGGAGGGGGAAGCTTCTGATGTATTCTCCCTGGTGCCTGCTGCATCTTAATACAATGGTCTGCGGATGCTGTTCAGCCAGATTCATGACGCCGAAAGAATTTTTAAAATGTTCCCTGAAATTGTATTTGTATTTCTCGCGGAACTTGTTCTTCGAGACATCCAGGTAGTTGATCCGGTCTAGCCCGAAAGATTTCAGCATTTTATCCTTGGTATCTACCGCGATTAAATACCACCGGTCCTTGGATTCCTTTAACGCAAGAGGATGGACTTTCCGGGAGGACATGATTTTGTTTTTATAGTTGTAATGCTCGAACAGGACGATCCGTTTATTACGGATGGCAAAGAAAAGGTCGTAAAAATGCTCTACTCCCGTCGGTTTCCGGGTTTCGAAAAAAATAAGGTCTGAAAAATCAGGATGAAGGTTTAAGGCATTGCTTACCTGAAAAGATTCCAGCAGTTTCTGGTTGTATTCATCCACTTCCATCACCGGGCGGCTTTCGATATAATACCGGTTGTCGCCTTTCTTTTTGTTGTGAATAGACAAATTGAAAAGATTCGCAATCTCCCGGATATCCCGTTGCAGGGTACGGATCGAATAGCTCTTGATCTCGGCATCCTGGAATTCAAAAGAGTTGATCAGGTACTCTTCCAATTGCGGATAGGTAGCGGGTGAAGTTTCCAATCTCTTGATAATAAGTGCATATCTCGTCAGGTAAAAGTCTTTTTTCATGCTGGAATATTAATGTTGCCGCGTGTTATCTGCCTGGCAAAGCGCAACACGGACGTTTCATTGCTAAAAGTTTATACCACAAATATATGAGGTTAATGCGACAAAACTTGTCGTATTTTATTTTTATTTAAAAATTTAACAATGGCAGCCGGTATTACCGGAAATAGAACATTATGATGTAGGCTTTGTAATATTTCCCATTTTCTATAACCAGGCTTTAAATATTGCATTGAGAACTTCTGCGGCTGTCTGCATTTTGTGAATGGTAATTCAAAGGAAGAGGCATTAAAGTGGTAATCAGGTGCGTCCAGCTGCGGAGCAGTAAAATTTAATCAGGAAAATTTTTCTTCGGGCATATTGTTTTCAGAGTCCCGGCGGAAAAAGTTTTCGATATCGTTAAGATATCTTTCAGCGTCTAATCCGGCATTTTCAATGTCGATCCATTCAATCGTGTAATGATCTTCACTGAAGAATATATCGGATGGGTGATTTGTTTCCATGTTTTTCTTTGGTATTAATTTCAGATAAGTTTATTATGCTGTTTTGTTTTCATAATCCAAAGGTAGAAGCGGGAAACGTCAAAACTTGACGTGTTATTTTTTATTTTAAAAATTTTTTTTAGGTTTTCCTGATGAAGATAAAGATGATACCAAATTTCCTTTTTCTGTACTAAAAAAACCGCCTCACAAGGAGGCGGCATCTGTTTTATTCCGGGAGCTGATCCGGATTAAGCTGGATCAGCAGTCCTTTATCAGTAACTTTTATGGTTTGTAAAATTTCATCCTTAAAAGAAAAAACGGTTTCTCCGGAAGCATTTTGTTCCTGGTAGGTCTTGCCTTGTAACCCCTGTTTTACCCAGTCTTTTGCATCAGGCTGCGAAGAGGTGAATTCCAGCCTTACTTTATTCAGATTGTAATAATCTACATCTTCTATAAAATAAATACTCTTTATATCAGCAGCCTTACGGAAACATTTACCTTCTATACATTTTTCCTTTTGGTCATCCCAACTAAGTTCAGCATCTATACTCATATGATTTACAGGATATTGATCTTTGAAAATGTAAATCAAAGCATTTATAAATTCCTGAGTATTGCATGTCATGATATATTCAAGGAATTTTTCTTTTTCAGGTAATATTTCTACATATTTTGAGTCATCATATTCAGACTTATCCAGAGCCCATCTGTAGATGTGCTCATAATACAGCCATTCTGTTAATTTATGATCTATCATTTTTTAATTTTTCAGGTATTTCAGCCTTTTTCAGTCTAAAGTTATATAGCCCTATCTACCGACCGTATTTCTAACAACTGACAGTCAATTTAATATCCTCTCTGAGCAAAAAGGATAGAACGATCAATCAAATCATCGATAAACTGACTGAAGGTATCACTAAGTTTTATGATTACATTGGGCCCATCTTCTTCATCGCCATAAGTGGTAAACCAGACAGGAGGATTTTCTGAATTTTCATCAAGATAAATAAAAAAGAACTGCTGAAATCCATCCTTTTCAGAGAAAACCCAAAACGGCCTTTTTATAGGAATCTGAAATTCCTGCAAAGATTTTTCTAATTTCTTTCTTACATCGTCTTTTATCAGAACAGCTAAAGAACCATTCCCGTCAGCAAGCCTTAATCCTCCGGAAGAATCACCAGCCAAATACAGATATTCTTTAAATGCAAGAGGAAATTTTATTTCAAATCTATTCTCTGCTTTCTTAATTTCACTCTCGGAAACACCTTTTATCGTATCCCAATTTATAGTTTTATTATTTTTTAATTTTTTTAAATATTTAATTTTCACGATATTTTAATTACTGATTCCTAATTTTTTTAAATCAAGATGATTTCTATTACAGATGAATCGTAAAACTGCAAATTGTAGCGTTTAACCTAATTACGTAAACAAAAATTCACTTTTTACTATAGTGCACAAGTGAATTTTATTAAGATAAGACTACTTTAAGACATTAATTTTATGCTTTTTTCCTGAAAAAATTAGGATGTATATAATCACTATTCAGCTTTTCTAGCTAAATATTCGCCCGGAGAATTTCTGATTTTTTCCGCTAATTTATCTATAAATATTTCTCCATGAGATAGATAATTGTCTATTTCTTCGCTATTCAGTGCTATTTTTAATTCGAACATTGCCGCACCTCCGCAAACAACTTCCAGTAAATACTTTTGGTTCTCCTTATATAAAATATATTGCCAGTTTCTTTTTATTAATACTTGCATATTTTTACGTTAAATTTAAACTCATTTCTTCATATATCTTGTTAACTGCATCCATAACGGCCTCCGTATAACCTTTAGGTAGCTTTTCGTCAGGTATCCATAGATCTATTTGCTGTTCCGGTATTTTGATAATAATCTCAGTAATCAGCGAAATGAAAAAACAGTATACATAAAATCCACTTCTTAGTTAATAAGAAGTGGATTACAAATAGACAACTAATTTATAATTGCCTTTAGAAATTGAAGGCAACTATGAATTCAGTTTTTAGCTCTAATTATTATTTGAATCAATCTTATTCCAAATCTTCATAAGATTGTGGTCCTAATATGCCAACTAAATGATATGTTTCTTCATCAAAATTAGCAAAATATAATTGATTTCCATTATAAGGCTGATCTACTACAGAAACCATATATGAAACTATATGGAAATTCTTTATTTTACCATCTAGCGTTCCGCGCGCTCTTAAACCAAGATATTCAATAGAATCATGAAAATATTGTCTGTTATTTTCTTTTAAAAATTGTTCTAATTTTTGTTCTAGCTTTTTATCTATCATAATTTTTAAGTTTTTGGTATTGATATATTCTTTTTTTCCATTTTTAAAATTATACCATCTAAATATTGAAAAGCGTGTCCAAAGGGAGGGTTTGATATTTCATTTTCATTCAAATTAAATTTTTTTGCATTTTGTACTAACCTATCATACACATATTTTTCTCTTTATAAATACTTTGCCAATTTTTTGCAGTATAATCTCCCTCTTTTACGTGTGCTAAAGGCGCATCTTTCACATATTTATCAAAACCTATCTTGTATATCTCTTCTGTATGATACTGTTCGTGTGCCATTAAATACTCTGTTATATATGATTTGTTTCATAAGAAAAATCCACTTCTTACTAATTTCAGAAATGGATTTAATTAAAAGATTATTCTTCTACTTTCTCAAAGGATTGTGGTCCAATAATATATGATATTTTGAAGTTTTCTTTATTAATATAGATAAAATAAGTTTTTGTGCTGTATTTATTTGTTTTGTCAATTATGACCTCATAACTGATAAAATGATAATTTTGAGGGGTACCTTCTTCTATTTCGTAATTCTCTCTTACCCCTATATATTCTAATGAATCATTATTATAATAAATCTTTCTGTTATCTAAAAAGGTTTTTACTTTTTTAATTAATTCTTTTTGTTCTTTCATGATAAAATTTTAATCTTTTGGGAATGGAATATTATTTTTCTTTAATAAAATTTCTAGTTTTGCTTTAATAGTATCAAAATAAATAAAACTATGGTTATCTTCTTGGTTATTAAATTTTGATATATTTTCTTGAATTTTTTCATAAACATATTTTTCTCTTTTATATTCATGTATTCTATTTTCTATTGTCCATGGAGTATTTACTATACGACCATTTTCTGTATATTTTAGAAAACCGATTTCATCCATTTCTTGAGCATGAAAGGATTCATGGGTCATAAAATACTCTGTTACTTCATCTGTATATTTTATAGTATTGGTGTTAGGATCAAATTGTGCTAGAACTTCAGGGTCATCAAATTTATCTACTCTTAATAATTTTGTTTCAAATTTTTTCATTACCACTTTTGCCCAATCTTCTATTTCAGATTCTGAAAGAATTTTGCCTCCTTGAAAACCAATTTTTTTAATATTACTCGCCTCAAAAACTTCATCAATAATTTTCTTGAAACTACCTTTTTCACCCTTCAGGAATTTTATAAGTTCCTCAAATCCCTTAATCAAATCTTTAATAGACTTCACTACAAATTTACTGAACGTCCTGACCTTCTTTGCCACCCCTTTCGCAAATCCCCACCCCAGCCTAAAAATGCCGAAAATAGCTTCTTCAAGCTTCTCTATAATAATCGGTATATCCAATACGCCTCCGCTGACCAGTGTTTTGATAATAATTTCAGTATTCAGCGAAAAGATAAAATAGTATACATAAAATCCACTTCTTATTTAATGAGAAGTGGATTACGATAGAAAACAAGTTTTCAATTACTTTTAAGATTTACAGATAACTATGAATTTAATTTTTGTTTTCATACTGTCCTATTCAAAATTTTCCCAATCAGGGTATTCCACTGTCCTGTTGTTAAACTATTGCCGGCAAAGCCTCCCATAGCGGCATTGCTGGATCCGGTGGTTAAATTCTGCAGCGTACCGTATCCGATTCCGATTCCGTATAGTCCGGTGTGGTCTTTATTTATATTTCCGAACCATAAAGAATAGGTAACAGGGCTGAAGCCTATTTCACCCGCCCGCCCATGCTCCGGCTGGAAGATAATAGGTCTGGTAGTCCCGTTGCCGCGGTCGGTAACGTTTTGTAAATTATCGCTGCCGGTAAAGGCGGGTTTATCCGTTAAGTCGTTATAGCTTCCTGTGACCGCCACTTTTTTCAAAACCACCTTTTCCTGGTTTTCCTGCGTCAATGTAACGCTTCCGTCGGAATTGGCAGTCGGGATAATGCTGAACTCCGAAAGATTGATCGGGAAAGAAGTTCCGTTGTTCTGAGTAATCGTAATGACATTTTGGGCAGCATCATAGGCAGCGTTTTCAATATGGATGTCATTGGTAACCAGCCCTCCTAAATCGATGGATTTGCTTTGTTGGATGCCATTCTCGCCCGTATAGAATACCGTTAATACATTTCCGTTCAACTGGGGATTCTGGATGGAAGTCTGGGTCTCTAATTTATTCTGCCAAAGCTTTATATTCTGTGGAGTTAAATTAGATGCATCCGCATCTGCCTTTTCTGTAAAATCGTAATCTATGGCTGCCGTTGGGATCCTGTCTTCTTTGTGCCAATACGAGTCCTGCCATTCCCAGAAATCTTCCTGACTGGGCGTATCATCATTTTCAAAACGGAGTTTTAGTTTTTGTTTGTCTAACATGTAATTTGGTTTTTATGAGATTCGTTTTTAAGATTTTTCGGTTATATTTTAAACATAAACACAGCTCCGTCTGCCCCAGCATGTTGTGAATGGTGGTTCAAAGAATAAGATATTAAAGGATGAGGGGAATAATAGAATGCCGGACAGCGGCGGAACTGTGAGTTTATTTTAAGAACATCTTATTTTCATGCCCTGCCGGAATACGTTTTTCAGGTTGTTGAGATAATTGTCATAATCGGCCTCCGTGTTTTCGATATCGCTCCATTCGATGGTGTAGAGTGCCTGGTTGAAGGTGACGTCCGTAGTGTAATTTTTTGTTTCCATATTCTTTCTGCGGTTTTTGAGGTTAAAATCTGGATGAATTGGTGTAGAATTCAAAAGTGATCAGGTTATAATTGTTTTGTTTTATTTTATGTTTCAAAGGTATAGACGGCCGGCGTCAAAACTTGACGTGTTATTTTTTAATTTCAGAAAAATTAAAAATCAGTATCACATGAGCTTTCTTCAGGAACATCAATATACTTGTATATAAAAATAGCAGTATGTATACGGATTTCTTTCTCCAGGAATGAAATTCAATTACAGTTTTAATTTCAGGCTTTTTTGTAAGATGACAGGTATTGTATTATTGAAGGAAGTATGCGTAGACACGACGGTTGCATGAAAATAGCCGGACGTCCAATAGGATTCGGGATGTAAAGATTTAGATATGGTGATGGTAAATGGAAGAATCATCTGTGAAATATTAAAAACTGATCCGCCTTCTTCATATGAAAAATGATTGGTAGACAGGTTATCTCTGTCCGCTGTAATGTCCGATACCATACTGTTATTTACAAATACCCTTAAATTGTTCCCAACTCCTGCATTTCCACCTATTGCATCTTTCATGCATAAATAAACGGTTCCTCTGATATAATAATTACTGCTATCCTGCGTATAGGCCAGCTCGCTCATATAGGATAATTCGTTTAACTCATAATTATTGCTTTTATTTTCCACACCAATGGTACCATCAGGCTTGGCAACCAGATGTTTGGTAAATTGAGAATTTCCCTGAGCGTCAGGAAGTGCCGTTGCTACTAAGTTCTTTGTTTTTACAGTTCCATTTACTTCGAGTGCTTCTGTAAGAGGTTGGTTTTCTGTGCCAATTCCGACTTTACCCGAATTATAGTAAATATTGGTAGCGGTAAAGCCTGAACCATTCCAATAAGGAAGATAAGACGACGATAAATTTATTTTTGAAAAATTACTGATATCTCCATTTTGGGTCATGATATAAAATCCTGATCCTGTAAGGGGCTTATCTAATTTTTTATTTAAATCCGTTTGAAGATTTTCAATTTTTTGTTGGGAGATTTGTTCTTCTTTATGCCAATACGAGTCCTGCCATTCCCAGAAATCTTCCTGACTGGGCGTATCATCATTTTCAAACCGGAGTTTCAGTTTTTGTTTTTCTAACATGTAATTTGGTTTTTATGGGGTTAGCTTTTAAGTTTTTCGGTTATATTGTAATCATAAATACAGCTCCTGCTATCCGGCATGTTGTGAATGGTGGTTCAAAGAATGAGATATTAAAGGATGAGGGGAATAATAGAATGCCGGACAGCGGCGGAACTGTGGGTTTATTTTAAGAACAACTTATTTTCGTACCCTGCCGGAATACGTTTTTAAGGTTATTGAGATAATTGTCGTAATCGGCCTCCGTATTTTCGATATCGCTCCATTCGATGGTGTAGAGTGCCTGGTTGAAGGTGATGTCAGGAGTGTAATTTTTTGTTTCCATATTCTTTCTGCGGTTTTTGAGGTTAAAATCTGGATGAATTGGTGTAGAATTCAAAAGTGATCAGGTTATAATTGGTTTGTTTTTGTTTTATGTTTCAAAGGTATAGACGGCCGGCGTCAAAACTTGACGTGTTATTTTTTAATTTCAGAAAAATTTAAAAATTTCTTCTGAAATACTTTCTGACAAAGATAAAAACGCTGCCTGTAGCCATCAGCACGGTAATCCCGGAGACTGAAACATTTTAACAGGAAAGGCTGTACGGCTTCTGTAATGGAAGGATTGGAATAACCAAATAAAGAATATACTATGAAATAACCTGGAATGAAAATAAAATGTTCCTCGGAAGAATGGCCGCTGCTGCTTTCATCCGTTATTCCATACAATTAATAGAAAGACTGAATATAATTTAAAAAGCTTATACCGGATCATTATAAGGTTAAAAGCTTATATTTTGTTCTTGATCAATTTCTGTACAATCTGGTTCAAAGTTTCCCTGTTGTCGTCAATATAACACAGCCCGGCCTGGATCAGACATTCGATGTTGGATCTCCGTACATTGTCCATGGCGGGAGAGGCGTTTTTCAGAGAAGGGTTCAGGCGGTAATAATTTTTCTGGTTCCTTAATCCTAAAGTCTGAAACATCTGCCCCAGCTGGTAATCTACCGTCTCGGCATTGGCAGACATCAGAATATCAATGATGGGATTTACCCAGCCGAGCTTTCCGGATTTCTGCATTTTCCTGAAAGAATACGGCCTGGCTTCGATTCCCGTTCCTATGGATACGATAATCATGTCGTTAACGGTAGGCATATTGGCTTTCTGATGATTTTTCAATACTTCGGCAAAAGGGATTTTCCGGGCTTCTGCATAAGCACAGAGCGCCGGATTATTGGCGAACATCCCGCCGTCGATCAGGCTGAAGATCTGTCCGTACATGGATTTGATCTGTACCGGGCTGAAATACGTGGGTGCTGCGGAAGTCGCCCGGCAGACATCTTTTACATAAAAATTATCGGTACTCAGGCTGGCTTTCCAGGAATTGAATAATTTGGCTCTTCTGTTTTCTATGTCATAACTTGTGATTAAACACGGCTTTATAAGTTCTTTTAATTCTAAATTTCCAAAAAAGTCATTCAGGTTTTTTTCCAGTGCTTCCTGGGAAATTTTTTCATTCAGCAATCCGAAAGGATTCACCAGGCGTTCCCAAAAAGAAACCTGGAATATGTCGCCACCTTTTTCAGCATACAATTCCAGCCCTTTCTGGATGGAATATTTTGCTTTACGGTGTTCATCGGGGCATAAAATAATAGACGCAATCAGTCCTCCCGTGCTGCTTCCCGCAACAAAGTCGAAATAGTCGCCGAGTCTGGCGCCAGGCCTATCGTACAACTGAAGCTGTTCTTCTATATAACGCAGAATAATGCAGGTGATAATCCCCCTGATTCCGCCCCCGTCCAAAGAAAGTAAGGTTGTCTTTTTCATATGATTTTTCGCTTTTTCCGATGAAACATCAGGCAACTTTAGACAAGTAAAACCAATAGCATCATAGAATAACTATTGGTTTTGTCTTGTGGTATGAAGTTGTGTCGGTGTTTCTTCTGAAGCAAAGGTAGAACGGTAAAGCGACAAAACTCGTCGTATTAAAAAATAAATTCTCCCGGTAGAGAATTTATTTCAGTGTTTTCAATATGGAAGAGGTATTCCCTGAAATTTATGATCTTTTTATGAGGATTCGGTGAATATTTTGAAGTTACCGGTTTTAAATGAGCTGTCTTTCAGTTAATCAGGCCTGTCTTTAGTATTAAAGGATCACATACCCGTCTTTATCCATTTTCATTTTCAGCAGCGTCCGCCAGCCGGTTTTCACGGTACCTTTTGCAGTGATGATGTTTTTCTTTTCAAAATGGGGCAGGTCTTTGAAAGTTTTCCAGTTGCCGCCCCAGTCCCACCCATGTCGGGCAAAAATTTTTACGCATTCGTACCAGTCGGCTACCTGGTCATTGTCCCAGTCTCGGGCCGTATCCCAGCTGGCGGTTTTTCCATCGATTATCAGGCAGATATCAACGGCTAACCCGTAATTGTGGATGCTTTGTCCCGCTTTGGCATTGGTGACCTTTTTTCCTGTGGTAATTCTCCCGATGGCATACAGCTTTTCCTGTTCTTCAAAACTCCGTAAGCCCTGCGTAATTCTTACTTTTGCCCGCCCGTTCAGGGCCTCGTCGCATTCCTTGATTATCTGCTTCACTTCCGTTCTTACCGAAGGGTGAAGTTTTTCAATTCTTTGTAAAGTTACTTTATCCATATTCTCAATGTGTTAGTGTTCTGGAATACAAAGGTAAATGCGGGGTGCGACAAAACTTGACGCATAATTATTTATTATGATCAGTTTAATCAAATTTAACAGGAACCGGCTAAAAATGAGAACGATAAATTTACAATTGACCCGGAATAGAACGAGGGAATCCGTTATCCTGAAATTTTATCATTGAGCTTTTTAATATCACTTTTTAATTCCCTGAACATTTCTTTGAAATTATAGTTCTCCATAGGATCCGGCTCAAAATCCTCCGGAAAAATCCCTGAAGCATATTGCCAGATTTCCACAATATCGCTTAACGGAATATCGTAAGGCATATAAAAGGAATTGTCTGCAGCCACAGTGATTGATTTTTTATTCTTTGCCTTCAGCCTTTTATAGGAAATCCCGTCGTTCAGGGTGACAAAAACATAGCTCTTGTCCGGTTTTAAATCCTCCACAGCTTCCACATATTTTCCGATGATATAAGAACCGTCTTTAAACGGGGGCATCGAATCCCCTTTGGCGGGAAAGGCCCTGTATTTTCCGTTGACCAGAAAAGGGAGCGAGATCCGCTGTAAACTCTCAATGTATTCGGGATCGCTGTACCCGGACAAATAGCCCATGGATGCTTTCTGCGGTACGATCTCAATGCTGTTGTTTCCCAGATGATCTACCACTACCGGCAAAACAATCCGGTTATCCGGCAGCCTTAGGATTTCTTCCAGCGGATATTTCCGGATATCCACCGATACCAGAAGATCGATGCTGACATTGAAAAACTTTGAAATCTTCAATAATACTTCAATCGGCGGCTCCGATCGCCCGTCCTCGTAAGAAACATACCGGGACCGGGTAATGATTAAAAGATCCGCCAAATCCTGCTGGGTAATGATTTTCTTACCTCTCAAAAACCTGATGTTATCTGAAAAAACTGACATTGTTATAATTTGTAACAACAAAAATACGAATTTTGTTTAAAAACGTAACTATTTTTTGTGGCATGGACTGGCTTTGAGCTGTTTTTTATGCTGTGTTAAAATTAATTACTGGTTAATTTTCAGCATTATATAAGCTATGTACATAAAATTTAATTTCATGTACAAATGCTTAAACCTATGTACATAAAATTTAATTTCATGTATACAATTATTCATTCTTGTCCGGAATTATAGTGATGATTCAATATAATGGTCATTAATTCCGAATTAATGTAAAAATTAGTATTACCAATTTTAATTTTATCCAGAATTTTAGCTTTATCTTCAGCTAATGCATTTAAATATTTGGCAGCAGTTCGTCTTTCAATTTTTAATTCATCTTGCAAAAATTCGATTTTGGTATAAGGATGTCTGAACAGATTATTAAGCAGATCCTGACTATAGAACTTATAATTTTCGCGAATATGATATTTATAATCCTTCATTACTTCTTTTATACTGCTGATAAGAGCAATGCTTTGTCTTGAAATAACTTCCACACCATCTAAGATAAATAATATCCATTCTTCCCAAGTATTTTCATCTCTTACCTGCTGGAGTAAGCGATAGTAAGAATCTTTATTTTGAATGATATACCGGCTTAAATATAATACGGGGTAATCCAGAAGATTTTTTATAACCAAATAAAGAATATTTATAATTCTGCCCGTTCTTCCATTGCCGTCATAAAATGGATGAATGCTCTCAAACTGATGATGAATCACTGCCATTTTTATCAGAGGGTGAACATCTTCTAAAGAATCATCATTTATATAATTGATCAAATTGGTCATTAATCCTATGATTTCATCTTTATGCTGTGGCGGAGTATAAATAATTTCTTTTGTTCTGTCATTCTTAAGATCTGTACCGGGTATTCTACGATAACCGGCGTCATTCTGTTCCAGAACTTTATGAATTTCCAGTAGAGTGGAATTGGTAAGAATATTGTTTTTTGAAACCAGATCGAATCCGGTTTTCAATGCTGATGCATAGTTCTGAACCTCTTTTGTAGCAGCAGATTTTACATATTCTGTATGTAGTTCTGCTCTGAACAATTCATCATGAGTCGTGATAATATTTTCTATAGCGGAACTATCCTTTGCTTCCTGTAAAGCTAAAGTATTTAATAATATTGATACGTTCGGCAAAGAGGCAGCAACGCCCTTGAGCTCAGCCAAAGCAGCTTGTGCAGTAACAACCTTTTCAACACTTTTTTTGTTTCTAAATCTTTTATAAGAGGTAATTCCGGAACTTTATACGACATATAACAAATTTAAGGCAAAAGATATTTAAGGTAAATCATTTTAAGTTATAATTCATAACAATTTTCCTCAAGGGTGATTTTCCACATAAAAACTTTACCTGTAAGTACTTTAATCTTTATATAGAAAACGATATTCCAACTGCTCCGATTTAGAGACTAGTATCTTCAATCCTGCTGGGTAGTGATTTTCTTACCTCTCAAAAACCTGATGTTATCTGAAAAAACTGACATTGTTATAATTTGTAACAACAAAAATACGAATTTTGTTTAAAAACGTAACTATTTTTGTGACATGGACCGGGCAATTGTACATATGGACCTTGATGCGTTTTTTGTATCCTGCGAGAGACTCAACAACTCTCAGCTTCACGATATTCCTCTGATTATAGGAGGAGGAGACCGTGGGGTGGTGGCCTCGTGTTCCTATGAGGCCCGTCAGTTCGGGGTACGGTCTGCCATGCCGATCCGGATGGCGCTGAGGCTTTGCCCGCAGGCAAAGATCATCAAAGGGGATTACGAGCTGTACTCGAATCTCTCCCACACCGTAACGGATATCATTCAGGAAAGAGTACCGGTGATGGAAAAGGCGAGCATCGATGAATTTTACCTGGATCTCTCCGGAATGGATAAATTTTTTGGCTGTTACCAGTGGACCCAGGAAATTGTAGCGGCGGTAAAAAAAGAGGCCGGCCTTCCCATCAGTTTTGCTTTGTCCGCCAATAAAACCGTTTCCAAGATAGGAACCGGAGAAGCCAAGCCTGCCGGAAAACTGGAAATCCGGGAAACGGAAATCCGGACGTTTTTAAATCCGCTGTCCATCAGGAAGATTCCGATGGTCGGGGACAAAACTTTCCAGCTCCTCTCCCGGGTAGGCATCCGGACCATCCGGACCTTATCTGAAATGCCTGTTCTTGCCCTGCAGCAGATGATCGGGAACAACGGAAAGGAGCTGTGGAAAAAAGCCAACGGCATCGACGAAAATCCGGTAATTCCCTATTCCGAGCGCAAATCCATTTCTACGGAAGATACATTTTCAAAGGATACGATGGATATCCCGGAAATAAGAAGAATCCTTGCCGGAATGTCGGAAAAGCTGGCTTACCAGCTAAGGCAGGAAAAATGGCTGACCTCGACGGTCGTTGTGAAAATCCGGTATGCCAATTTCGATACCGAAACCAGGCAAAGCCGGGTAGCCTATACTTCGGCAGACCATACCTTATCAAGAGTCGCCCTGGAACTTTTCAGCCGGCTGTATACCCGAAGGATGCGGATCCGCCTCATCGGCCTCCGGTTTACCGACCTCGTCCACGGGAACCATCAGATGAACCTTTTTGAAGACACCGAAGAACAGATGAATTTATACCAGACCATGGATTACCTGAAAAACCGTTTCGGAGCAGATGCTGTCGGCAGGGCTTCGGGATTCGATTTAGAAAATAAAACAACCCTTTAATCTTTTTGTTATGTACCTCAATTGCCATTCCTTCCACAGCCTTCGTTACGGCACCCTTTCCGTAACAGAGCTTGTACAGAAAGCCCAGGCCCTGGGCATTAAAACACTGGCGCTTACCGACATCAATACCGTTACAGCCATTTACGATTTTAAAAAGCAATGCGACGAGGCGGGAATCCAGCCTATTGCCGGAATGGAGGTCAGAAAAGAAAACCGGCTGCTGTATATCGCCATTGCCCGCGAATTTTCCGGAATCGGGGAAATCAACCGGATGATGACCGCCCACCATTGCGACGGTGCAGATCTTCCGGAAGCGGCTCCCGCTTTTGAGAACGTATCCGTAATTTATCCGCTGCAGAATATTCCAGAAGAGCTTAAAGACAACGAATACATCGGCATCCGGGAAGAAGAGCTGAACTTTCTGGTGCGTCCTGAACTGAATAAACTTATGGGGCGGATGGTGATTCTCCAGCCGGTAACCTTCATTTCCCAGAAAGAATACAATCTCCACATGATCCTTCGGGCGATCGACAACAATACTTTGCTGTCCAAACTCTCCGAACATGACATCTGCCGGAAATCCGAATATCTTAAATCCGAAAGGGAACTTAACGAAGACTTTCAGTTTTATCCCGGGATCATCAGGAATACCCAACAGCTGATAGATCAATGCAGCTTCGAATTCGATTTTAAAAAAGTCCGTAACAAGCAGCATTATACCAGATCAAAAGATACTGACCTGAAGATGCTGACCAGGCTGGCCTATCTCGGGCTGGAAAAAAGATACGGAACAGGGCATGAAAAGGCTAGAGAAAGGGTGGAACGGGAACTGGAAGTCATTAATGAGCGTAATTTCTGCTCGTATTTCCTGATCACCTGGGATATCGTCCGCTACAGCAACCGCATGGGATTAATGCATGTCGGAAGAGGAAGCGGCGCAAATTCTATCGTCAGTTATTGTTTAGGCATTACCGATATCTGCCCGCTGGAGCTTGATCTCTATTTTGAACGCTTCCTGAACCTGAACCGGAATTCGCCTCCCGATTTCGATGTCGACTGGAGCTGGCAGGACAGGGATACGATCCTGGAGTATATTTTTAAAAAATACGGGAAAGAGCATGTTGCCTTCTGCGGGACGAATGTCCAGTTTAAATACAAATCGATTTTCCGGGAAGTCGGTAAGGTTTTCGGGTTGCCGAAAGAAGAACTCGACAGCCTGGCGAATGACCCTGTCGAAAAACATGACGTGAATTCCATTGTCAGACATGTCCACCGCTATGGTGCTTTGATGGAGAAATTTCCGAACCAGCGCAGCATGCATGCCTGCGGAATTCTGATCTCCGAAGAGCCGATTACCAATTTTACCGCCCTGGAAATGCCGCCCAAAGGTTTTCCGATCGCCCAGTTCGATATGGATACCGCGGAAGACATAGGACTTGAAAAGGTTGATATTCTTTCCCAGCGCGGATTAGGTACGATCAACGATACGGTGGCACTTATTAAGAAAACCCGGGGAATTGATGTTGACATCCGCGATACCCGTATTTCTAAAAACGAACCCAAAGCCAACGAATACCTGGCCGCAGGGAAGACCATCGGTTGTTTTTATATCGAATCTCCGGCCATGCGCGGACTGCTCCGGAGGCTGAAATGCGATAATTACAGGATCCTGGTGGCTGCTTCTTCCATTATCCGGCCCGGTGTGGCCCAAAGCGGGATGATGCGGGAGTATATTTTCAGGCACAACCATCCCGATCAGTTTGAATATTTCCACCCGGTATTCGAAGCAAACCTGAAAGAAACCTATGGAATCATGGTCTATCAGGAAGATGTGATTAAAATTGCCCAGTATTTCGGAGGGGTTTCCCTGGCAGATGCCGATACGCTCCGCAGGGCCATGAGCGGAAAAGGAAGGTCAATAGAGAAACTGCAGCAAGTAAAAGCTAATTTTTTTGAAAAATGCAAAAAAGAAGGACATTCCGAAGCGCTTACTGCTGAGGCTTTCCGGCAGATCGAATCCTTTGCCGGCTACTCGTTTTGTAAAGCGCATTCGGCTTCCTATGCGGTGGAAAGCTATCAGAGCCTGTACCTGAAAGTCTATTACCCGTTGGAATTCATGGTTTCGGTGATCAATAACAAAGGTGGGTTTTACCGTACCGAAGTGTACATCCATGAGGCTAAAATGTCAGGCGGGAATATTCAGCTCCCCTGCATCAATTCAAGTGAAGTACAGACCACATTGAAAGGAGATGACATTTACCTTGGATTCGGCCTGCTGGAAGGGCTTGAATCCAAAACAGTCAGTAAAATGGTGGAAGAACGTGAAAAAAACGGAGAGTATACCTCTCTGGAAAATTTTATCAGGCGCATTGCTGCAGGAGTAGAAACAGTACAGACTTTAATTTTTATCGGCGCCTTCCGTTTTACCGGGAAGCAGAAAAATGAACTTTTGGTGGAAGCCCGGATGCTGCTGGTGAATTTCAGGCCCGAACACCGTGGCATGCTTCTGATTGATGAGCCTGTACCGGAATTCCGGCTTCCGGAACTGAAAAGAGAGCGCTTTGAAGATGCTTTTGATGAAATTGAAATCCTGGGGTTCCCGGTTTCCTGTACTCCTTTCGACCTGCTGCAGACAAAATACCGGGGTTCGGTGTTGGTAAAGGATCTGACAAAATATCATAAGCGGCAGGTGAAAATGCTGGCGTACCTGATCTCCAGGAAACATGTGCCGACTAAAAAAGGAGCGATGTATTTCGGAACCTGGATCGATGCGAACGGCGAATATTTTGATACCGCCCATTTTCCCGACAGCCTGAAGGAATACGACTTCCAGGGGGGCGGCTGCTATATGCTGCTCGGAACCGTGGAAATCGATTACCATTTCCCCACCGTTACCGTCCACAAAATGGCGAAAATGCAGATGATTGCCGACCCGCGGTATTCTTTTGCCGAGGATAAAAATTACCAGGTGCATCATAAAATCCGGGAAGATGTCAGCATGACCTCACGCAAACCTTATCCGCAGGCTCACGAAATCGGGCTGCCGAGACACAGGATCAATAATGGGTTGAGATAAAAGTTAAACTTATTTTAACCATGAAGAGATCATAAAAATTAATCTGATTATCGTAGATTCAATGATTTTTGCTGATTTAGCGTAACAGTTAATTCCCCTCCGATCCGGAGGGGTGGCGAAAATTCAAAGAATTTTTGACGGGGTGGTTTTTGAGCTTGTAATATTATAAAGTGAGATCATCCGGAGTAATTTCAAAAATTATTTAAAATGGAAAATTCCCATTAAGACTCCTGAAGGAAACAAATCCGAATATTCTTTTCAACTTTTATCATGAGGATCAGAATTAGTTGCTTGTATTAAAAAACTTCACCGTCTCATTCACTAAAAATCTCACCTGATCCGGCCTGCCCCGGTCGGTCTTCGGAAGGTTGTGGTAGCTTCCGGTTCTTACGATCACCATCTGGTGCTCCGGAACCATGATGATGTACTGCCCTTGAAGCCCGAGAAAGTAATAATGTTTAATCGGGTTGTCGTTATTGATCCACAGGCCCATGCCGTAAATTTCTTCCGAATGTTTCGTCGGGGTTTTCATCAGGCGGATAAAATCCGAATTCAGAATTTGTTGGCCGCCCGCTTTTCCGTTATCCAGAAACAATTGTCCGAGCTTGGCAAAATCGCGTGCATTGGAATGGATGCAGCAATAGGTCTTTTCCATGCCGCTTTCATCGGTATTCCAGGTGGCATTCTGTTCCATCCCCATCGGGATCCAGAATTTCTCAGAGAGATAACCGGCCAGCGATTGCCCGGCTGCTTTTCTTACGGCAAACCCCAGAAGCTGTGTCGATCCGCTCTGGTATTCGAACCTTTCGCCCGGACGGGATTTGAATTTCCTTGAAAAAGTGGCTTTCCTCAGGCTTCTTCCGTAATAGGCCCTGGCATTCGGCAGAAACGGGTTCTTATAGTCTTCGTCCCAGTCCATGCCGGATTCCATTTGGGCCAAATGCCTCAGCGTCAATTGTTCTGCAAATGCCTTGCTTTTAAACTCTTCAAAATAACCGGTGAACTTATCATCGAGGCTTGTGATCTTTCCTTCTTCGAGGGCTTTGCCCAACAGCATCACCGTTACGGCTTTCGCCATGGAAAAAGAATTGGTGGCCGACAGGGCATGGTAGCCTTTCCAGTATTGCTCATGGAGCAGCTTCCCGTTTTTAATCACGATAAAAGAAGCGGTGTTTGAAAGAAGGAGATCCTCAGTGATGTTCCCGGGCAGCTCTTTTTTATTGTATTCCGGAGCTTCTTCCCAAAGTACCGGAGCTTTGGTGGCGATGAGGTTGGCGGAAAAGAATTTACCGTCGTCGATATTTGCGCTCGTCTTGCCTTTTAAATAGGTTTTTGAGATCCCGTTAAAAAGATATCCGTATCCCAGGATATAGAAAAACGCCGGGACAGCAATGAGGAATGTGATAAGATAAATAAGAATGGTCATAAGCATCGGTCTGCAACAAATTTAGAATAAATTTAAAGACATGGAACGAAATGATGAACTTTTTCATTTGCCGTGAATTTTAAGATCAATAAGCGGGGCTAAACGTTGTTTGTGAAATGCAGACCGGATAAAAAGCCCTGATCTCTCAGGGCCTTGCTATGCTTATTTGTTGTATTCGTATACATAAGTATGGGAAGAAGGGGTAAGGACACCGCTTCCGGAGCTCGCTATCACACTTTTTACCGGAAAGCCGTTGCCATTGAAGGTGTGGGTCCCCGTGATGCTGGTGGTTCCGCCGTTCGGTCCGCTGGCGGTTGCCGTCTGGTGCAGCAGGTTGTTGTTTCCATATTCTCCATCCATAGAATCGAACAAAACGATCTTGCTGTAGCCCCTTACATTCCTGAAGGGACTGTAATCGCCGTCATAAGTATACGTATAGGTTGTGGATACCCCATTGGCAACAGAAGTGGCACTGATCTTATTTCCACTGTTGGAAATATATACATCATTCTGGGAGAACGTGATGTTGCTGTAAACGCCGGTTGCCGGATTATAAGTGCCCCCTGCATAATCGTTATATTGGATGTGGTTATCGCTTAAATACTGATAATTCTTGGTATACATCAAGGTTCCGTTGTGCTTGTTCGTCACTTTTTCAGAAGTCACCTTGCCGTTGGTATAGGTAAAATCACGGGTATACACCAGCTTGTTGTTTTCATAATCATCTACCTTGATGATCAGGTCGCCGTTATACGTATAGGTTGTTTTATTGGAGGTTCCTGTTTCATTGGCTTCAAGCATCCTGTTTCCGTCATATTTGAACGTCATGCTGTAAGGCTGGCCGCTGTTGTTGGTCTCGGTAAACTTCATTGGAAGAATGGTCGTAAGATCAACGGGTTGGTTCTCATCGATGGTATCGGTGGATGAGCAGCTTGCCAGTACAAAAAATGCGGCGGCCGAAATAAATAATTTCTTCATGGTTATCGGGATATTAAAAATCAGGCAAAAATAATTATTTCCCCGACATAAACACACAATGTGGTATCTTAAATAAAAAAGCCCCGATCTCTCAGGGCTTCCGTCTATATTTTTGAAAGTAAGTTTCTGAAACTTGTTTTCTCATCGATAATTCTTCGCAGTTCCGAAACGGGAACCCTTTCCTGCTGCATTGTATCGCGGTCTCTGATGGTTACCGTATGATCCGTTAAGGAATCGTGGTCGATCGTGATACAGTAAGGGGTACCGATCGCGTCCTGTCTGCGGTACCGTTTCCCGATCGCATCTTTCTCTTCGTAGAACAGATTGAAATCGTATTTCAGGTCGTTGAAGATCTGTTCCGCATATTCTGCCAGGCCGTCTTTTTTCATCAGCGGAAGGATGGCCGCCTTTATCGGTGCCAGTGCCGGAGGTAAAGAAAGAACCGTTCTTTCCGAACCGTCTTCCAGGGTTTCGTCTCTCAGGCAGTGGGAGAATAACGCCAGGAACAGCCTGTCCAGCCCAACCGAGGTTTCCACCACATACGGAACATAATTTTCGTTTCTCTCAGGATCAAAGATCTGAAGCTTCCTTCCGGAAAATTCCTCATGGGCTTTAAGATCAAAATCCGTTCTCGAGTGGATCCCTTCAAGCTCCTTGAAACCAAACGGAAAATTAAACTCGATATCGGCCGCAGCATTGGCGTAGTGCGCCAGCTTCTCGTGGTCATGGAAGCGGTAATTGTCATCGCCCAATCCAAGGGCCAGGTGCCAGTTCAGTCTTTTCTGTTTCCACTGCTCGTAAAAATCCAGTTCGGTGCCCGGGGCTACGAAAAACTGCATTTCCATCTGCTCGAATTCACGCATCCTGAAAATAAACTGTCTCGCTACGATTTCATTCCTGAAAGCCTTACCGATCTGGGCGATCCCGAACGGAAGCTTATGACGCGAGGTTTTCTGTACATTTAAAAAGTTAACGAAAATACCCTGTGCCGTTTCAGGACGCAAGTAAAGATCCATCGCAGAATCTGCAGAAGCTCCTAATTTGGTTCCGAACATCAGGTTGAACTGCCGTACTTCCGTCCAGTTTTTGGAACCGGTGTCCGGATCGGCGATTTCCAGCTCTTCAATCAAAGCTTTTACATCGGCAAGGTCTTCATTTTCCAGGGATTTGGCCAGTCTTGAAAGAATCGCCTCCCTTTTGGATTTGTATTCCAGTACTTTCGGATTGGTGGCAACAAACTGGTCTTTATCAAAAGATTCACCGAATCTCTTGGCCGCCTTTTCGATTTCCTTTTTCTCTTTTTCCTCGATTTTCAGGCAGTAATCTTCTACCAGGACGTCTGCCCGGAAACGTTTCTTGGAATCTTTATTATCAATCAAAGGATCATTGAAAGCGTCTACGTGGCCGGATGCCTTCCAGGTGGTCGGGTGCATCAGGATGGCCGAATCAATTCCCACAATATTCTCGTTCAGCTGGACCATCGCTTTCCACCAATACTGTTTGATATTATTTTTAAGTTCGGCACCGTTCTGTCCATAATCATACACAGCGGATAACCCGTCGTAGATCTCACTCGAAGGGAAAATAAAACCATATTCTTTAGCGTGAGAAATCACTTTCCTGAAAACATCTTCTTGCTTTGCCATAATTTTTTTTAACGTCTGAACTGCAAAAGTAGTGAAAAAGAGGGAAGTTGGAAGCCGCCGGCAGCAAGTTTTTGCAGGACAGGTTGGTAAGGAGCCGGGAACCTGCTTTCCGCTGTATCTTTTTCGCCATCGTAAAAGGGCCGTCCGGAAAAAGGATGCCGCTGCAATCAGGGCTAGGATAATACAGCGCATCAACCTGACGGGTTTCCAAAACCTGTCAGGTTTTATAGATTAAGATTCGTAAATTTCAGTAGCAACAGGCATTGAAATGACATTGTCTCAATATGAGATAATTTAGCGATATTTGTTATCACTAAATGAATTACAATGAAAAGACCGTTTTTTCTTATCATGATCTTATTGCTGTTTACCCGTTTTTTATCTGCACAGGAAATCCCGGCAGGTAAAGTAATCACCACATACATTACGGCGAAAACCCTTGAAAATAAAGCCGGGGAGAATCCCGTACGAAGGGTTTCGGTGTACCTTCCGCCGGACTATGAAACTTCTTCAAAAAGGTATCCGGTGATTTATTTTTTGCACGGCTTTTTCTGGAGCGACAGCCTGCTGGTGAATCATGACAAAATCAACCGGATTTTCGACCGTGCCATCCATCTGAAGAAGATCAAGCCGGTCATTGTCGTGATGCCGGATGAAAGCACGGTCTTCAAAGGAAGTTTCTATACCAACTCAAAATCTTCCGGCAACTGGTCGGATTTTACCTCGGAAGAACTCGTGCGTTTCATCGATAACCGTTACCGTACCATCTCCAAAAAAGACAGCCGCGGCATTGCAGGACATTCTATGGGCGGAAATGGGGCTTTGCGGAATGCCATTCTCCATCCCGAAACCTTTTCTTCTGTGTACGCGCTTTCTCCCGGTGTCCTTGATGCCCGGTATTTTGCCCTTACGGAACTCGATGCTTATAAAACGACAGCCCGTATAAAAGAAGTCAAGGATCTTTCAAAACCTGAAAATTCAGGAGCCACCATTCTTTATGCTATCGCCAGAGCGTATAACGGCAACAGCCGCAAACCGCCGTTTTTTGCCGATCTTCCTTTTTTCTTCGACGGAGAACATCTGAAGATCAATGCCGATGTCCTGGAAGAATTAAAAAACAATTCCGTTTCAGAGCTGCCTTTTACCCATTATGAAAACCTCAGAAAATTAAAAGCCATCAAATTCGATTGGGGAAGGAATGATGAATTCACACACATCCCGGTGACCTGCAGAAGTTTCAGCCAGACCCTCGAACTCCTGAAGATCAGGCACGAAGCCGAAGAATATATCGGAACCCACGGAAGCGAAGTCAGCAGGGAAAATGGGAGAATTGAAAATGCGATGCTCCCGTTTTTCAATCTCCACCTGAGTTTTGCAGAATAATCTTAACAGAATCAGACCGGTTCAGATGCTGATGCTGATAAAAATCAGTCTTCAAAACTTTTTTCCAGCCTTTCCAGGGACTGCATAACGGCAGACATTTTTTCACGTTGTTTCCTGATTCTTCTCGGCCTTACAATAAACCAGTTGAACAGGCCCCATGAAAAAGTCAACCCATACGACAGAAGAATACCGGCTGAAGACATTTTCAGGGCAAATTCGTAGAAATAAAAGGCGAATCCTAAAGAAAGCAGGATATAATAAAAGCCCAGACCGCGGGTCTGTATGTAAATCTGCTGTTGTTCCGCTTTTTTCATCGTCAGAAGATATTCCTGATTCGTCGTGGTGGTTTTTACCTTCTTTAAAATATTGACTTTCTGATAAATAAGGTAAATAAAAGAAAAAACGCCGGTGAGAAGAAGCATGATCCCCAGTTTTGTCGTGAAGAAAGAAAAACGGGCAGAGATCCAGACAATGATTACGGTAATTGCTGATAAAAACATCATCACCATCATTCCCACATCTTTTAAAATCTGTCTTTTCCGGTAATTTTCAGCTTTCGTTTTTACTTCTTCGATACTTGGGATGTCGGTATTTTTCTTGTTCCAGATTTCCCGGAAATTATATTGGGTTGGCATATTTTGTAAATTTTTCGGTTAACTTCTCTTTAATTCGGTGGATCTTTACCCTGACGTTAGCCGCAGAAATGCCCACCACGTCAGCAATATCTTTCTGTTTCATCCCTTCAAGTTCCAGGGAGATGATGATCCGTTCCAGTTCGGGCAGTTCAGAAATACATTGGTATAAAAAATCGGTCATTTTTTCCTGCTCCGGATTATCTTCTTTTCCCGGAATATCTTTCATCTGGTACGGAAGTTCGCTTTTAGGCATTCTCTTCTCCACATGAATCTGCCGCAGACAGATATTGGTGGCAATTCTGTAGATCCAGGTGCCGATGTTGGATTCCTGACGGAAATTCGGCAGCTGCTGAAAAACCGCTATAAAAGTTTCCTGACACAGATCTTTTGCCATTTCATCATCATTGATGTATCCCATGCAAAGCCTGAAAATTTTTTTCCAGTACACATGGTAAATCTCATCGAAGTTTAAATCGTGCATTGATGCTTTTGGAATTTAGAGCAGATCTTCCTGAAAATGTTACAGAAATAATGGATGAAGATAAAAAATATTTTGTTACATGTAGGATGATCGCCGGATAAGCAGAAATGTATACTTTTGCCACATGTTAGAAATCCTTTACCGCGACGAACATCTCATTGCCATCAACAAACCCAGTGGGCTGCTGGTCCATAAATCCTTTTATGCAGGAACAGCGGATATGTATGCTGTGCAGGAACTAAGGAAACAGATCGGGCAGAAAGTACATCCGGTACACCGTCTGGACCGGAAAACTTCGGGTGTTCTGCTGTTTACTTTAGATAAAGAAACACTGCGGGCCATGAGTGACCAGTTTGCCACACGGGAAGTCGAAAAGAAATACATTGCCATCCTTCGCGGCTGGACGAAAGAAGAGGAAACCATCGATTATGACCTGGTTAATGAAAATGAAATCACGCAGAATGCCGTGACGTACTATCGCCGCCTGCAGACTTCGGAAATCGATCTGCCTTTTTTAAAACACCAGACTTCCAGGTATTGTCTGGTGGAGGCCATTCCGGAAACAGGACGGTTTCATCAGCTGAGAAAACATTTTAAACATATTCTGCATCCGATCTTAGGCTGCCGTAAACACGGATGCAACAAGCAGAACAAATTGCTGCTGCAGACTTTTGACATGACCCGGATGACGCTTCATGCCTATCAGCTTACTTTTACACATCCCGTTACCCATGAAAGAATAACCGTAAGCGCTGCGATAGACGAAGAGTTTAAAAAAGTTGGTGATCTCCTCGGTTTAGACATGAGCGCGTATGTAAAAAATCATTAAGATTTGCTTCATCCATCGGCTGGCAGTTTCATTAGTCCTGTCTCATTTCAAATTTCCAGATTCGCACATTTTCAAATTAAAAAATCAGACAGCTTGCCTTAAACAAAGAATTTAGGATTTCAACTAAAATCAGTATCTTTGTACCCCAAAAACCAGGCATGTACAAATCGCTGATCCGCCCGATCCTTTTCAGATTCGATCCTGAAGCCGTGCATCATTTTACATTCTCGATGCTTAAGAATTTCGGCTTTCTTACAAAATTATTTTTACCGAAACCTGTTGAAGACAAACGCCTTGAAAGAGAAGTTTTCGGCCTGAAATTCAAAAATCCGGTCGGACTTGCCGCCGGGTTTGATAAAAATGCCGTGCTTTTTAATGAACTGGCAGACCTCGGATTCGGATTCGTGGAAATCGGTACGGTGACGCCCAAAGCCCAGGCCGGCAATCCTAAGAAAAGACTCTTCCGCCTTATCGAAGACGGCGGGATCATCAACCGCATGGGGTTCAATAACGACGGGCTGGAAGCCGCGATTGAAAAACTGAAAGGCAATAAAGGAAAGATCATCATCGGCGGAAACATCGGGAAAAATACCGATACGGCCCCGGAGCAGTACACCAACGATTACCTGCAGTGCTTCGAAGGCCTTCATCCGCATGTGGATTATTTTGTCCTTAATGTAAGCTGCCCGAACGTAGGAAGCCACGCCAAGCTGGAAGATGTGGAATACCTGCGGGAGCTGATTACCGAAGTTAAAAAAATTAATCAATCCAAAAGCGTTCAGAAACCCGTCCTTTTAAAAATAGCTCCCGATCTGAATCATCAGCAGCTCGATGAAATTATTGACCTGATCGCAGAAACCAAAACCGACGGAGTGATTGTCTCCAATACTTCCGTGAACCGGGAAGGGCTGAAAACATCGCCGGAAGTCCTGGCGCAGATCGGCAATGGCGGCCTGAGCGGAAAACCGATCCGCGAACGCAGTACCCGCATGATCCGCTATCTTTCCGAAAAAAGCAACCGTGCTTTTCCGATCATTGGCGTAGGCGGCATCCACTCCGCAAAAGATGCCATTGAAAAGCTGGATGCCGGCGCAAGCCTGGTACAGCTGTACACCGGATTTATCTATGAAGGCCCGGAACTCATCAACGATATCAACCGGGAAGTCCTCAAAAGGGCAAGCCGTTTACCGAGATAATGCTGCTGGCAGGAGGCTCTTGGCTTCTGGCTTAATAGATTAAGTGTAGCAATGAAGAAGGAAAATTAACCGAAAATTTTGATATAGCACAAGCAACATCTGCCTGATGTTGCTTTTTATTTTGGCACTCTGATGATAATTTATTTAAAGATCTGGCATATTTCGACAAGCCCCAAAGGGGCGATTTAAACCAGCACAGGGCAACCCTGCGTCTGTTGAGTTAATCAGATAAAAAAATGCGCTACCGTATAAATAATCAACCCTACCAAGCCGCCGACAATGGTCCCGTTCACCCGGATGAACTGCAGGTCTTTGCCGACTTCCAGTTCCAGCTTCTCGCTCAATTCCTTGCCCTGCCAGTTGCCGACCGTTGAACTGATGAGGTTCCCGAACTGATGGGTATTTTTAAGGATGTATTTATAGGCTGTCACGCGGACCCAATTGTCGATTTTTGCCTGTAAGGTTTCATTGGTATTTAAGTTCAGGGCAAATTCATTCAGGTTTTTGGAAAGATAGGTTTTCAGGGCAGAATCTTCCTGCTGCAGCTCTTCGGTAACCGTTTTTTTAATGGAAGCCCAGATGTCGCGGGAATATTCATCCAGTTTTTCCGGCTGTAAGAGATCATTCTTGATCGTGGTGAATTCCTGTTCCCATTGCGGATCTTCAACCAGGTTGGCGGAAAACTCTTTGATTCTTTGGGTAATCAGGCCCCTGATCTCATGATCCGGGTCTTCTTCGATTTCGGCAAAAAAATCGGAAAGCCCGGTAGTCACCTTATCGGCAATCTTATTATCCACAAAAGCCGGGATGAAGGTATAGCTTCCTTTCCGGACCCGGTCTTTAATCAGTTCGCTGTTTTCAAGGATGTAATTTTTGATCTGGGAAGAGAGGCTGGTCACCATCCGCTGATGGTCGTTCTTTTCTGTAATATAGGCAATCCCGTTGCCAACGATTTTGTTAAGCTTCACATCACCGGCCATTTCAGAAACCTTGCGGCTGATAAATTGGCTTACTTCCGCATCATCCAGTTTATTCAGGATATCCAGCACGATGTCTGAAATATTCCGGATCAGGATTTCCTGGTTCTTTTCTTTTCCGAGCCATTCCCCTGCAAAAGTTGAAACTTTCAGCTTCTGGATATACGGACGGATGTTTTGGGGCGACAGGAAATTGTCTACCACAAATCCCCCCAGGTTATCGCCCAGCTGCTGTTTGCTGTTCTCGATAAGGTTGGTATGCGGAATAGGCAGGCCCAGCGGATGGCGGAACAGGGCGGTAACGGCAAACCAGTCGGCAAGGGCACCCACCATAGCCGCTTCGGAAAAAGCACGCACATAGCCGATCCAGTGGGAATCCATCCGCTTCTGGAGAATGGTCGTGATAATAAAAACAACGGCCATCAGCAGGAACAGTCCGGTGGCAAAGGCCTTGTATTTATTCAGCTGCTTTCTTTTTATTTCATCATTCATAAAGTCGGATATAGGGTTATTATTGATGATTTTATTTTTCAATTTAATTTATTACCATCAGGGTTTTGATGATTTTGTATTTAACTGGTTTTAAATCAAAAACTTATAATTTTACGAATATTGCAGATCGTAATTAATTACTTAAAAATAGTCAAATTTTAAAACTTTTACCCCATTATGGTTTGATTTTCGCTGATACCAATCCGTTAAACAGATGATATGGAACACGAAGCAAAAAACAATCCATACTATTCCCGGACAGACCGCAGCAAACTGGATATTCCGAATAAGGAATGGAAGGATATCCTTTCACCGGATTTGTATGCGATATCAAGGGAAGCAGCTACGGAGCGTGCTTTTACCGGAAAGTATAATGAGTTCGATCAGTTAGGGGAATATTATTGTGCAGTTTGTGGAAACCATCTGTTCCGTTCGGATACCAAGTTTTCCAGCAGCTGCGGATGGCCCAGTTTTTTTGAAGCCGATAAAGAAGGGGTGTATTATAAAAGAGATACGGCATTCGGAATGGAAAGGGTAGAAGTGCTCTGTAAAAGATGCGACTCCCACCTTGGCCACGTCTTTGATGACGGCCCTAAGCCTACCGGATTACGGTATTGTATGAACTCCGTGAGTCTCGAATTCGTCCCGGATTCTGAAAAATAAACACTGGTTTAAATTCTAGAAACCAGCACGTTAAAGTTTCTTAAATAGCGTTAAACTTTTTAGAGTTATAACGCTGAACCCGTTATGTTTTTATACATTTGCTCCTGCAATTGTATTTAACATAATATTTTTAATGAAAGGAATTTATAGCGTACTCGGTATTGTTTACATGATTACCACTTCATTTTACGGGTCCCCTGAAAAGGCCGTTATGAAAAATGAAACCAATACCAAAAGAATTGAAAAATCAGTTGAAATGAATTCTGTGAAAACAGAAAAGACCAGGTCTTCATCCGAAGAATTATACCATTCCATTCCATTTGAACAGGGCCACGAGCTTAATCCCGACGTTTTCTTCAAAGCCATGACAGGGTTTGAAAATATGAAAAAAGCAGGTCTTCTCAATCAGGATGCGCATCTGCTGACGGTATGCGATTTCTCCATGTCATCCAATACCAAAAGACTTTGGGTAATCGATATGAACGAGAAAAAAGTGTTGTTCAACTCATTGGTAGCCCACGGTAAAAATACAGGTGACGAATTTGCGACGAATTTTTCTAATACGGAAAGTTCGTTGCAGAGCAGCTTAGGATTTTATATCACGGATGCTACTTACCAGGGAGACAACGGCTATTCTCTGAAACTGCTGGGGATGGACAAAGGATTCAATGATGCGGCGTACAGAAGGGCCATCGTCATGCACGGTGCCGATTATGTAAGCGATGAGTTTGCGGCCACACACAAGAGAATCGGAAGAAGCTGGGGATGTCCGGCGGTTCCCAGGGATCTTACCCAGCCGATCATCAATACGATCAAAGGAAGAAACCTTCTTTTCATCTATTACCCGGATCAGAACTACCTTTCCAAATCGGAATGGCTGAAGGCATAAAAAGAACAACAATAGAAAAGCAGTCTCAGGTAAGGCTGCTTTTTTTATGTCCGGAAACAAACCGTACCCGGAAAATACTTCCTTCGCCGGGTACTGAGGTCAGTAAAATGATGCCATGATGCATTTCAATAATTCTTTTGACGATCGATAGCCCGATCCCGTTTCCTTTTTCATAATGTTTATTGACTCCGCGGTAAAAAAGGTCGAAAATTTTATCCCGGTCCTTTTCATCAATCCCGGCACCATGGTCGATAAATCTAATTTCCAGGGTCTGTCCGTGAACTTCAATTTCCACCCGGCAGCTTCGGTCAGCCGAATATTTACAGGCATTTTCCATAAGATTGAGAAAAGCCACCTGCAGCAGGTAAGGGTTTCCGTGGAAATCGTAATTGCTTTCGTCCTTATCCGCCATATTATCCATATAGTGAATGCCGATCCTGTAATCCCGGTTCTTCTGAAGCAGATCCACTTTGGCATCGGCCAGGATTTCATCCAGCCGGACATCGGTAAAGCTGATCTGGGAAGCATCATAGCTGGCCCGGGCAAAATCCAGCAGGGCGGAGGAAAGCTGTGAGGCATGCGTCGCATCCTGCAGGGCATTATTAATGGAAATTTTATAATCATCCAAAGTAACATTAAGTTCTTTGGCAAGCTCCAGTTCGGCAATCAGGGTGGAAAGCGGGGTCCTGAATTCATGGGAAATCGTCGTCACGAACTGGCGGTGGTTGCTGAAGGATTTCTCCAGCCGGTTAAAAGTAGAATTAAACGTTTCCGTAAGCTCATAAATTTCATCTTTCGCTTTGGGAACCACCAGTCTTTTATGCAGGTTATGCTCTGAAATATCCCGGATCTGAACGATAATGTCTTTTAAAGGCTTTAAAGTATAATAGGAAAACAGGAAACCGATGATGAAAACAATAAGAACGGAGATAATATAAACGACAATAATGTCATCCCTGAATTCTTTGATGTGGGCCAGCCCCGTCACGTCAACGGCACTCCCGATAATGTAAAAATTATCCCCGTCGAATTCATACCGGAAGGCCATATACTGCCGGTTTCCGCGCTGCCAGGTGATTTTGTCTTTCCGGGTTTTGATCAGGCGTCCGAGGTAATACGGGTTTTTTGAGCTGGGCTTAATATCTGTAAAAATCAGCTGTTTTTTACTGTTGTAGACACTGATGTCGGCTTCGTTCAGCATCTTTTTGTTCCGTTCGTGAAGCTTTTTTATTTTGTTGCCGTCTATATGGGCATCGAAAATAAATTCGGCCCTCCAGATGATTTTATAACCTAAACGGTCATTGAATTCATCGTTCCTGTTTTTTTCGGAAACGAAATAAAGGACGTAGGCGAAAACGAAGAGGATGCCTGCGGTAATCAGTGCGTACATCAACGCGGTCCGGGTAGCGATTTTCATGAGTTCCGGGTAAAGATAAATCCCGTTCCGGGCTTGGTGTGAATCAGTTTCTCATCGAAATCCTTATCTATTTTCTTACGCAGATAGGCAATGTATACATCAATATAATTGGTTCCGGTATCAAAATGGTTGCCCCAGACATTTTCTGCAATTTCTTCCCGGGTCAGGATGCGCTCGGCATGGGTCATGAGGAAAACCAGCAGCTTAAATTCTTTTGGCGTAAGGGCAATCTCTCTTCCGTCCCGGAACACACGGTTGGTCTTCTGATGGATCACCAGCTGATGGTACTGAATAAGATCCGGCGTTTCCTCCTTTTTCGGCAATGATGATTTTCTCAGCAGCACGGCTTTTATCCGGGCATACAGTTCCCGGATCTCAAAAGGTTTTACCATATAATCGTCGGCTCCGGCATCGAACCCTTCGATTTTTTCATCAATCGTTCCCAGGGCAGTCAGCATAATAATCGGAAGGTCCGGATGTTTCTGTCTGATGATCTTACTGAATTGAATCCCGTTCATCTGCGGCAGCATGATATCCGTAATGATCAGGCCGAACGCGATCCGGTCTGCTAAAACCAGGGCGTCTTCCGCATCTTCCGAAATATAGATCTGGTAACCCTGGCTTTCAAGTCCCCGTTTCAATAGTGCGGAAACCCGTGCATTATCTTCTATGATTAAAATTTTCATCTGGAATACTGTTTCAGGTGGAAAAGATGAGCCGGACGGTGCTTTTCAAAAGCATGGGTGCCGTCGACATACAAATCCCATACAAAGGTATTTTATATTTTACTTCCGGAAAAACGGAATCTCCCGTTTAATGGTTTTCTAAAGATTTTCTAATGGTTTTCTAACGGCATCCCCGGTTTTTCAAAACTAATTTTGCCCTGTCAAAACAACGAAAAGAGGACTGAAATACTATGGACAGAAGGTATCTTAAAACCGGGCTGATCATCGCTTCACTGATAGGGATGAGCCAGAAAGCGGAAGCACAGAAAAAAAACGATTTCGGCAATCCCGCGCTTACCCATTATCTTAACGAACAGCACACCCGCTATATTTCTTTCAGCGGCTATGCCGAATTGTGGGCCCGTTATGCCCAGCTGAATCCGGGGAGTATGATCAACAACGATGCGAAATCAGACGTGTCGGATCTTTCACTCCGTAGGGTAAGGGTAAAAATGACCTACAAACCGACAGAAAAACTGATGTTTGTGCTGCAGGGAGGAACCACCAATGTAAATGTCAATGCGAAAGGAAGCAGTTATTTCGACCTGCTGGATGCCTACGCGGAATACGCTTTTAATGATAAAATTGCTGTCGGAGCGGGGCGTTCCACCTGGAGAGGGCTTTCCCGTTTCACCACAGGCCCGTTGAATACGCTGCTGTATGATCTTCCGGCCTATGCCACTTCCAACGCCGGTGCTACTGATTATACCGTAAGGGAACTCGGTGCCTACATCAAAGGGCAGCTCGGGAAATTCGATTACCGCCTGGTTGTGGCAGATCCTTACACCATGGCAACGGCCGAACCGAAACCGGATGTATCTACTTTTAGCAAAAATTCCCCGCATAAAGATTTCTCGGGGTATTTCAGGTATGCTTTCCTGGAGACGGAAAATATTTCCACCCCGTTCAATTCCGGAACGTACGCCGGGAAAAAGAACGTCCTGAGCCTGGGCGCCGGATTCGATTATATCCACAATGCGATGTGGCACCAGGATGCCGCTAAAAATACGGTGAATGACGATATGAAAAGTTTTGCGGCAGACCTGTTCTATGACGCGCCGCTGAATAAGGAAAAAGGAACTTCAGTAAGTGCTTATGCCATGGCCATGCACAACGATTATGGTCCGAATTACGTCCGCTATGTCGGAACCAATAACCCGGCCACTTCGGTGGACGCTTCCCTGGCCAGCCTCAACGGTGCCGGAAATGCGATGCCCGTGATCGGAACCGGGAATACCTATTACCTGCAATTGGGCGGAACGCTGCCTTATTTAAACAAAGAAAAGAAAAACCTGCAGCTCCAGCCTGCCGTAGGCGTGCAGCTTTCTGACCTGAAAGGCCTCCGTGACAACGCGGTGATCTATGATGCCGGAATCTCCCTGCTGATGAACGGGATGTCATCCAGATTTACTATTGACGCGCAGAACCGTCCCGTTTTTGCCCCGGATGCCGGTAATAATGCCGTGGTTTCAGACCGGAAATGGCAGTTCGTCCTGAAATACAGGATTGATTTTAATTAAAAAATACGAACTGTTCATGAAGCAACAGTCATCATACAACAACATTATATTGACTATGGAAAGAAGAAAATTTTTATTCCGTTCGGCACAGGCCTCGGCATTGCTGCTGGTTTCCGGGAATCTGTTTGCCTCTGCCTTACCCTTGTTTAAACCCGTAAAAAAGAAAAAAGTGTACTTTCATTATTTATTGTTCTGGCTCCGGAAGGATCTTCCCGAAGCTGAGGTAAAAGAATTCGAAAATTTTTTCAAAGGCCTTGCTAAATTACCTTACCAAAAAAATCTCCGTTACGGAAAGCCTGCTGCTTCCAGCCCGAGAAGTGTCCTGGATAACAGTTTTACCTATAACGCTTCGATGGAATTCGACAGCCTGGAAGAACTTGAAGCATACGGACAGCTTCCGGAACACCTGGCCCTCGTACAGAAATACAAGCCGTTTTTCGAAAGAATGATGGTGCACGATACCGTTTACAACCCATAAAAAAAAGAATCCGATTAGAAATGAAAAACTTCGTTAAAGGCATGAGCCTTGTTGTAGCATTTTCAACAATGAGTTTTATGAATGCACAAGATCATCACAAGAAGCACATCAGCGTAAAAGCAGAGGAAACCACGGAATTTATCCCGGCCATCCGGCTGGTGAATAAGCCCGACGGGACCTGTACTTTCGAGAAAGGGAAAATCCCGACGCTGAAACATATGAATACCAATACCTTCTGGATGAGCAATAAAACCGAAGATTGGGAAAAAAATGCCCATCCCGCACCGAGAAGGCAATATGTGATCACCATCAAAGGAAACATCAAATTCAAAGTGACCGACGGTTCCACTTTTATGATCAAACCCGGAACGGTACTGCTGGCGGAAGACCTGAAAGGAAAAGGGCACAGCTGGGATATGGTAAAAAGCAAAGTCTGGGAAAGGCTTTACATCCCGATTGCAGAAGAGGCTGATGATTTCTTTATTGCAGACAAAGATCAGGACTAACTTCAGTTTCATCTGATGTTTATATAAATCCGTACAATGGAAAAGCAGCCTTTTGGCTGCTTTTTATGTAATAAAGGATGTATTTCTTCTTCTTTTTCAGAGCTGAATTTTTCAAACGCAAAGTTTTACTTTCCTAAGATAAGGAAACTTAGAAGGCTCTGCGAGTTGATCCGATGAATCGCGCACCTTATCGTTCGCTTCATCAGCGGCTTTGCCGCCGCACTTTGCCCTCTTTAAAATAAGCAGAGCAACCACTAAACTTTGCGTTAATTTTATTCATAAAGTTTTTAGCAATTAATTGATTAATTAACAGGGATTACTGAAACTTCTTGAAAATCAAAGTAGCGTTGTGTCCTCCGAATCCGAAAGCATTGCTTAAAGCATAATTGATATTCTTCTCTTTGGCTTCTCCGAAAACAATGCTCAGGTCCTTCGGAATATTTTCATCGATTTTATGAAGGTTAATGGTCGGCGGAATAATCCCGTTTTCAATAGCCTTCACCGATAGAATAGCTTCTGCAGCTCCGGCAGCTCCCAGCAAATGCCCGGTCATCGATTTGGTGGCACTGATGTCCAGGTTTTTGCTGCCTTTAAACAGTTTGTTGATTCCGTTCAGTTCCACCAGGTCGCCCATCGGGGTGGAAGTGGCGTGCGGGTTGATGTAATCGATGTCTTCCGTATTGATGCCTGCTTCGTTCAATGCCAGCTGCATGGCTTTGATGGCGCCCGTTCCTTCCGGATGAGGGGCCGTCATGTGATAGGCATCGGCGGTCATGGCCGCTCCCGCAAGTTCGGCATAGATTTTTGCGCCTCTGGCTTTGGCATGCTCGTATTCTTCTAAGATTAAAGCACCGGCTCCTTCTCCCATTACGAATCCATCCCGGTCCGCATCATACGGGCGGCTGGCAGTGGCAAAATCGTCATTCCGGGTAGACATGGCCTTCATGATGGAGAATCCGCCGATCGACGCCGGAGTGATGGCTGCTTCGGATCCGCCGCTTACGATCACTTTAGCCTTGCCGAGCCTGATGTAGTTGAAAGCGTCCATAATGGCCGTATTTCCTGTAGCACATGCCGAGATCGTCGTATAGTTGATGCCCTGCAGCCCGAATTTCATCGAGATCATTCCCGAAGCCATATTCGCGATAAATTTAGGAACGAAAAAAGGATTGAACCTCGGGGTTCCGTCTCCTTTGGTGAACTCCATCACCTCGCTTTCAAACGTCCACATGCCGCCCTGCCCGGTTCCCCAGATCACGCCGGTATCGAAGGGATCCATCTTTTCAAGCTCAAGACCGGAATCTTTCAAGGCTTCGGCAGCAGAATACATGGCGTATTGGGAGAAAAGGTCGCTTCTTTTAATTTCATTATGGGTTAAACAGACCTTCGGGTTAAAATTTTTAACCTCACAGGCAAAATGAACTTTAAATTTTTCGGTGTCGAAATGGGTGATTGTTCCGGCACCGCTGGTTCCGTTGATGCTGTTCTGCCAGAATTCCCCGACATTATTTCCTAAAGGCGTCACTGCGCCAAGACCTGTAATAACAACTCTTTTCATTTAATTACTGATTTTGAATAAATTAGAGGTTCCTCTGGCAATCAGGCGGGTTTTATCCGCATTCCAGATTTCGCATTGTGCGTTGACAAACTGCTTTCCTCTTTTGATAATTTTTGTTTCGGCTATAACAGGATCGTTTTCCTTAGCGGTGGAAAAATAGTCAATGCTGTTATTGATGGTGACAATAAAAGTTTCCTCGTTCAGGGAAAACATCGTAGCACCAATGATGTCGTCCATGATCGCGGCAGTTACGCCGCCATGAAGATTGCCCATCGGGTTCAGCCATTCTTCCCTTACGGTATACCGGAATTGGATACTGCCTTCTTCCGCAGACACCACCACCGGATTCAGCCACTTCATAAACGGGGAAGGGGAAGCCGTGAATTCTTTTCCGGTAAAGCTTTTCAGGACTGCTAATTTATCCATATTATATTAATTTATTTTTTAAGATCCCGTTGCCAGTTCGGTATCGATGATTTTGAGGATCCGGTCCAGCGCAAGATTCAGAAACTTCTCATTACCTGTAGTTTTGGACAATAAAATTCCGCCTTCGATCATCATGACAAACAGGGAGGCATATTCTTCCGCATCCGGTTTTTCATCCAGTGCTCCGGTTTTCTGGCCCTGGATGATGACTTCTGAGATTTTCGTCACCCATCCTTCAAAGGACTTTTTCACCTGCTCTTTCAGATCCGGAAATGTATCGTCTGCTTCCGTCGCTGCATTCATCAGAGGGCATCCACCGTTTAGAAATACCGAATGCCAGTTTTTTCTGTAAAAAGCAACGAAGGCACATAGTTTATCGATGGCAGTCGGAAACCTGTCACTGAAGGCAAGAGCCATATTTGCTTTTAACGAACCGGCGTTGTACCGGTAAGCTTCCAGAGCCAGCTGGTCTTTATTTTCAAAATTGCCGTAAATGCTGCCTTTCGTTAATCCGGTCGCTTCCGCAATATCAGATAAGGACGTGGAAGTATAGCCTTTGGTATTGAACAAAGAGGCTGTTTTCTCAATAATGAATTGTTTTGTCTTTTCCGCTTTCGACATAAGGCTGAATGAAAGTACAAAGATATAAAAATATACCGATCGGTATATTTATTTGAATGAATTTTTATCTTTAAATAAAACAATGGCTCTTTAAAATAAAAAAACGGGCTGAAAAACCCGTTGATCCTGATATTTGTATAAGATTTTACCCAAGGTAAATCTTTCGGTAAGTCAGATTAATTGGCCAAAGTTGCTTCCATGGTAATTTCAAAGCTGAAAGCAGCACTTACCGGGCATCCTTCTTCTGCAATCTTTGCGTATTTCTGGAATTCTTCTTCAGAGATTCCCGGAACTTTTGCCGTTAACGTAAGTTCGGATTTTGTAATTTTCCCGGCACCCGGATCTAAAGTAATGACGGATTTGGTGGTCAGCTCTTCAGGAGTAAAACCTGCCTGTGAAAGCTCTGCGCTTAATTTCATCGTAAAGCATCCTGCATGGGCTGCTGCCAGCAATTCTTCAGGATTTGTTCCTACGCCATCTTCAAAACGGCTGTTGAAAGAATACTGGGTCTGGTTTAAGGTGGTGCTTTGGGTCGTTAAATGTCCTTTTCCTTCTTTGATGGTTCCGTTCCAAACGGCTGTTGCATGACGTCTCATAATGTATTGAATTTTTTGATGTTAAAATGTATTATTTTGATATGGCAAAGGTATAGCAGATATTATTCCGAAACATTAGATAAAAAGAACTAAATCTTGTACTATTTTCCCGAAATATAGTTTTTTTTAAACTGGGCAGGGGTATTTCCGGTTTTAGCGGTAAAAAGACGGTTGAAATAAGCCGGATCTTCGTAACCCAGATCGTAGGCAATTTCTTTCACAGGCTTATCCGTATAAAACAGAAGCCGCTTGGCTTCCAGTAAAATCCGGTTGATGATAAATCGGTTCGGGGATTCCAGTCTTAAATTTTTGAATTTATGCGTTAACGTTTTAGGTGCCATACGAAGGAGTTCCGCATATGCTGCGACATGATGCTTTTCACGGAAATGAATTTCCAGCAGCCGGCTGAAGTCCCTGAAAATATCCAGTTCGTTCCCCGGAATCTTGACGTTGTCGTTATCCAGGTTCTGCTTCTTCCATTTCCGGGTAGCGCGGATGATGATTTGCTTAACGTATGTGCGGATCATTTCCTCGGCCGCAGAATCCTTACCTTCAAGTTCTTCTCTGATGTTTTGAAATAGATTTTTAATGACTGAATCTTCCGCTTCATCAAGCTCCACAAAAGGAATTTCAAAAACATTATGGAACAGCAGCCCGTCGCAGGCCACTTCTTTATCATGGATCTGGATGCAGTAGAAATCACGGTTGTAATAAATCAGCCGGGATGTACCTGATGCTTTTTCAATCTGCAGATGCTGATTGGTCAGGAAAAACAAGGCCGGCTTTTCAATGCCGTACTGTTTAAAATCGACCGTCAGTTCATATCCTGCCGGGATATGGAAAATCCTGATTTCGGATGTATATTTTGCCTCCGTAAAGGTTTGCAGATTCTCTTCAGAAAAGGTTTCAAAACCCAGTTTTTTGTATTGGTCTTCAAAAATAAGCATCTATTGATGGATTTCTTCAGGGAAGATAAAAAAAGCATGGCTCCGGAAGATGGAATTTCGTAAGCCATGCCGGATATTTTAAGTTAAATTAATTCTTTCAGATTTACCTGTTTTTCGATTTCAGGACGCCAATCTCTTTGGGTGGCTATCATGTCACGTATTTTTTCCTGAAAATAGATCTGATACCATGTTTCTTTCTTAAAATGAGATATGCTGCTGAAAATTTTTTCAGAATGAATCATTAGTTTCAACATAAAATCTCTACTGGCTTCACGATGACGGTTAATAATCTGGCTCAATAAAACATCAGATATATTAACATCATTTGCAAATTCTGTTCTTCTGGAATACAGGATATCGATGTATGTTTCCAGAAATCCGGTAAAACTGTCCCGTGCACCATCGGCTTCTGCATCGATATAGTTTTCCATTCTTAATTTCAACTGTACCAGCCTGGCCTGCATAATTTGTTCTTTAGACAAATTTTTCATCCTTTCCAGACGGGCTTCCATTAAGGCAACGGAATCAGATTCCCTTTCTTTGTTGTTCTGATATCTGGAATCGACACCAAATTCAGTATTCTCATTACTATTTCCTTTAAGAGTCGCTTTCATATTCTTTAATTAGATTTAATATTTCCGGTACTTCCAGGCTGAGGGTAGTACCTGTAATATTCATTTTATACTTATCGATGTAATGCTGATAAATTGCTGTTTTAGGTTTGAGAGAAATACAGGCAATTTCCGCAAATTCCAATACGGCAATCTTAGCAACAAAACAGAGCAGATTTCCTGCAATCCTGTCAAACTTTTTATTTTTTCCCTTATTCTCTTCAGAGACGGTAAGAAGCCTAATATGGATTCTCCATTCTTCAGGGATGACTTCAAACGAAATAAGCCCCAGAATTTCATTATCTCCTTTAATAACCAGTTTGTAGATCTGATGACCCTTTTCTTCTTTCCAATTAAAAAAGTACCTTGTTCTTGTTAATGATTTGTAGTCAGATTTTTCCAGCGGTAAAATCTCGATGGGATAATTTTCACCTGTTGAAAGTTCTACAATATTCATACAATAAATATATAAAAAGTTTCCAAAATGTGCAAACTTCTAAAAAGATATTTCTGATATTGTAAAAAAGTTAAAAAGAAAAAAATAGGACTCTGAACTGCTAAAATTCAAAGTCACGCCGGATATTCATTTAAATAAAATCTACTTTAAAGGTATTTACCGGTTCAATCTTAAAAACTCATATCCAGTCCGATATAGAAATTCGCTTTCATAACCGGAGCATAAACCATTCCGCCGTCGAAATAATTTCCGAAAGGATTCTTCACATCCACGATTGCGTTTTTCTGGTAATACGAGGTAAGGTTTTCACCACCGACATAAGCTCTGATTTTTTTACTGAAGTTATTTGAAACCTGGGCATTCAGAACCGCATACGATCCGGAATATGCAGGAAGCTGAAATGCAGCAGGGTTTGAGGAAGTATCCGGCAGCCTTTGTTTTCCCACCATATTCAGCGTGGTATCGAAACTCCAGAATCCGCCTTTGCTGTTTTTATTGGTAGCATAGGCCAGATTTACGAACCCTCTGTGCTTCGCCATAAAAGGAACTTCTCTTCTTCCGTTTAAGTAATCAGCCTGAACGTCGTAATATTTGTAAGCCAGCCGCACTTCAAAATTCTTAAACGGAATAAAATCCCACTGCGTCTGTAAAGAATTCGCGAAAGATTTTCCTTTCAGGTTGTAAAAGACCAGCTGCTGAGGAGAACGGTCGAGGTCTGCCATCACCTGATCCTGAAAATCGGTTCTGAAAAAATCGGCCATAATGGTTGATTTCCTTCCGAAGATTTTAAACTCCTGCTGCAGGCTGGCTCCGTAGTTCCAGGCAATCTCAGGTTTTAACCCATAAATATTCCCACCGTTCTGTAAGATCTGAAGGTTCCTGTTCGACGCAAAATATTGCTGGCTTTCCGCAAAGACATTGGCTGTCCTGAAACCTCTTCCTGCAGAAAGTCTCAGGATGGTCTGCGGCGTAAAGTCATATTTGAAATTCAGCCTTGGGGTAAACTGGGTTCCGGCTAAATTATGAAAGTCCACCCTGGCTCCAGCGACTAAAGTATATTTCAGTCCGGTTAAGGTGTATTCTGCAAATGCTCCGGGAACGATTTCGTTTCTTTTAAAATTATCCGTCAGATAGGTTTCATCATAGCCGTCATACATAAAGCTTGCCCCGGCTTTGTATTTATGGCTGGTATTTCCCAGGATACTTTCAAAAATCAGGTTGGAATAATACGTCTGTTGCTTTCCGGAATAATTCCTCAGTCCGAAGAAGCTGTCCTGCTGGTGATAGGTGTACTGGTTCATCCAGCCTAAGCTCTGGTAAGGCTTTCCTTTAAAGACATAGCCGGTTTTGTTCCACACCTGGAATCTGGAAATATCAATGCCCACCCCGTAAAACGATTGCTTTTCCTGCGGGACTTTTTTATCGAAACCGGTCTGGCCCGAAGTCCTTTCATCCTTAATGAAATTGATTCCGAAATGCGAACCCAGGCCCGATTTTTCCAGATCGTTGTAATTCAGAAGATACGCCGCATTCAGCTGGGTTCCTTTCGGCCGGTCCAGAAAACCGTCGTCATTCATATCCGTATCGCCGAAAGTGCCGTTTCCATGAAGCAGAAAGGTCTGCGACCATTTTTCATTGATCGGCGAAACGCTGGTGATATTGGCTTCGGTTCTTCCGTTGAAATCGGCAAAAAGGTTGAGTGAAGTTTCTGGCTCTTTGGCATTTTTCAGCAATTCGGTATTGATCTGTCCGGTGATGCTTTCATAGCCGTTGGATACGGTGCTTCCGCCTTTTGTCAGCTGGATGCTTTCAATCCACCGTCCCGGGATGAAACTCAGTCCGTACGCAGAAGCCAGCCCTCTGATCTCGGGCAGCAGCTCTTTCGTCAGGCTGGTGTATTTTTGGTCCAGTCCCAGCATTTTCAGCTGTTTGGTTCCCGTTACGGCATTGCTGAAAGAAACATCTACCGTGGCATTGGTCTCAAAGCTTTCGGATAAATTGCAGCAGGCGGCTTTCAACAGTTCTTTTTTATCGATGTTAAAAACCAGTCCGGCTTCTTTTTTCTGTAATGACGTGGCTGCTTTGGATCCTGTTACTGTTACACCCTCAATAGCTTTTCCGGCAGAACGTTCAGTATGGGAAACCGGAGGTTCCGAATGTCCTTGTGCCTCAGCTTCTTCTAAATGCACTTTAGGGTTGGCTTCCCCGAAAGGAATCGTTCGGTCGTACAGGCAGCAGGAAGGAAGGTTTTTATACGTAGTGTCGCCGGATCTGTACTTTTCGTTATCGTGACCAGCCTCCGCTATTTTCTTTAAGATCTTATCGGATGAGGTTTCAGACGGATCAAAATGTAAGGCTAATGTCTGGGTTTCCGCATTCCACTCGGCAGCACCGGCACCGGCATCTTTAGCGGCTTTCTCGATCCTGGCCTTGCAGGATTCGCAGTTGCCTTTTACGTAAAATTCATTTTCCTTTTTTAAAGGATGATCGTGATTTTCTGTTGTTGTAGCCTGTGAATTCCGTTCATAATGGCAGCAATCGGGAAGGGCCTGATAACTGGTTTCAGAAGCTTTGAATTGTTCATTGTCATGACCAGCCTCCGCTATTTTTTTCAGGATTTTATCCGCAGAATCGGCATTGTTGGTTTCTATGGTTAATGTCTGAAGGTCTACGGAATACACTGCCGTTCCGGCCCCTGCTTTTTTGGCGGTGCTTTCGATTCTTTCTTTGCACATATTGCATTTTCCTTTCACGGTAAAGCTGCTTTTGGAAAGATTCTGGGCAAGGACGAAAGGGGAAGATATTAAGAATATACCAGAAATAATCCTGGAAATATATAATTTCATGGGTTTAAAAATTTAGATTAATTAAATTTAATGCAGTAGTATAGCGGTGTAATCGTTTGAAAATCATTGATTAATCGCTAAGCTGGTACAAGTTGTATTTTGTTTAATTAACCTATTTTCGGCGGCTGCCAGATCTCTTTCAAACGGCCTGAAAGATAGGGGTCCGAATATTCGAACACTAAATTCTTATCGGATGGATAATAGGGGATTTCCGCCTCAGGATTCTTTAAGCACGGCATTTCTATAGAAGCACAGCAGGTAATGCAGGAAGAACAGCAATCGTCGTTGCAGGAGGATGTACTCTCGTCCTTACCATGGTCTTCTCCGGAATGCTGCTGATGGTCTTTTTTGCAGCACTTCATTTCAGAATCGTTTTTGCAGCAGGTTTCCTGCCTGTTCTGAGCATAGAAATTATCTTTAGGAACCAGAAAGATTCCCAAACAGAAGATAAGCGTTATGATCTGCAATAATTTCATGCGGCAAAAGTACAAAATTTACGGCAAAGCTTCACCAACTTTTACGGCGCAGTTGTGCCACGGTGCTCCATGCGGAGGGTTTACTGCCGGTTTAGGACCCGTAGGTGCCGGTGTGGAAGCCGGAGCCGGGGTGTTTTGTGCCACGACCTGAGCCGGCTGCTGTACGGGAGCGGGTTTGCTGTTCAGCGGCTGTCCTACCGGAATGTCACATCGGTGTCCCGGTTCTCCATGTGGCGGATTCATGCCTTTCGGGGTTACGGTTTTGGCTTTTCCGCTTTTATCGACGGTGAATTTTCCGGGCTGCATGGCATTCGGATCGATTTGTATGGCTTGTCCCTGCCGGGTATTTACCGCGACATTCTGTGCGTTTTGCTGTTGAGGCGCCGAATTCAAAGGCTGCCCTACCGGAATGTCGCACCGGTGCCCCGGCTGTCCGTGAGGCGGATTCATCCCGGCAACAGTAACCGTTGCCGTTCCGGAACCCGAAGTGGTGATGCCCGCCTGGTCTATGAGAGAGGCTTTGGGAGCCTGGTTTACAGGAGCAGCCGGCTGTTCAACCCCTGCTTCTTCCGTAATGTAGGTGGCTCTTTCATCTTTTTTACAGGAAACGGTAAATATGGAAATGGCCATCAGGCCCAATACTGTATTCTTCATATAAAACAAAATTAGCAAAACATTTTGAATTGCTTTGCTAACTTTATATTTATAATGATATTTTTAAATCAATTCTTAACCAGAAGACGGAATCCTTCACCATGTACGTTGATGATTTCCAGTCCTTCATCGTCTTTCAGCAGCTTACGGAGTTTTGCAATATACACGTCCATACTTCTTGCCGTAAAATAATTCTCTTTTTTCCAGATTTTCCTTAAAGCCAGATCCCTTGGCATAAAGTCGTTTCTGTGGATGCACAGAAGCTTCAGAAGTTCGTTCTCTTTCGGGGACAGTTTGTATTCATTATCGCCGACGCGCAGTTGTCTCAACATAGAATCAAAGAAAATATTGCTGATCTTAAACTGTTCCTGCTCTTCATTTTCCAGAGTGGAGCTTCGCTGAAGGATGGCCTTGATTTTATATAAAAGAAGTTCCGTATCAAAAGGTTTGGTGATGTAATCATCGGCGCCCAGCTGATAGCCTTTCAGGATGTCTTCCCTCATATTTCTTGCCGTAAGGAAAATGATCGGCGTATTTTTATCGATTTTTTTAACGTCTTCAGCCAGAGAGAACCCGTCTTTTTTCGGCATCATGACGTCGAAGATACAGATGTCGAATTCGTTTTCCGTAAATTCTTTCAATCCCTGTTCTCCATCGGTGGCAAGAGTAACCTCGAAATTATTTATCGTTAAATAATCCTTCAGCACTGCCCCGAAACTCTGGTCGTCTTCTACTAATAATATTCTGTTGCTCATAGTTTTAAATGATTAATGTTAATAATCAGAATGAACCCGTCATTCTTTTTCTTCCTGTATTTTGTTTTTGGTTTATTTTTTATCAGCTCATCGGCAGCTTGATGGTAAATGTGCTTCCATTTCCTTTATGGGAATCTACAATAATCTGTCCTTTATGAAGTTCTACAATTTTTTTTACGTAGGAAAGTCCTAATCCCTGTCCTTTTACATTATGGATGTTTCCGGTTTCTTCCCTGAAGAATTTCTCAAAAATCTTGGTTTTGTTCTGGGTTTCCATCCCTATTCCCTGATCCGAAACTTCGATCACGTAAAAATGGCCTTCGTTTTTGGTGCGGATCGTAATTTCCGGTGCTTCCGGCGAATATTTGTTGGCATTGTCCAGAAGGTTCACCAGCATATTGGAAATATGGAATTCGTCTATTTTAAAAGTATAGTGGGTCGCATTGAACTCCTGGATCAGCTTTCCGTTTCTCTGCTGGACGATGAGGTTAAATGATTCCGTTGTCCTGCGGATCAGTTCCCGTACATTCGTCTCTCTCAGGAATAGTTTCACTTCATTCCTTTCCAGTTTCGACATGTTCAGAACATTCTCCACCTGCTTTTTCATCCTCAGGTTTTCCTGCTTGATCAGCTCTGAATAGTATTTTACCTTATCCGGATTGGTCGCAATCTTATCGTTCGCCAGGGAATCGGTGGCCACGGAAATCGTTGCCAGCGGGGTCTTGAATTCATGAGACATGTTGTTGATGAAATCCGTCTTCACTTCCGCCAGCTTTTTCTGCTTCATCATATAATTAATGGAAATGATATAAATTCCGAGGATCGTCAGCAGGGAAAGGAAGGTTCCCAGCAGCATCGGCCAGTTATTCATCGCCAGGGAATAATCCTTTTTCGGAAAAACGAGGGCCAGGCTGTATAAGGTTCTTTCTTTCTGGTCGGTAAACAGGGGATAGCTGTAGGTGTTGCTGTCTTTCCGTTCTCTGTAGTCTCTGCTTACTACCTTGGTAAGATTGTTGTTTTTATCGATGATGCCATATCCGAACTTGGCGGAAATTCCGCGGATTCTAAGCTCTTTGGTAATCACGGAATCCAGGACCTGAGGATTTACCCTTTTTGATATCGGAAGGTTATTTCCCACGATCTTCGCATATTCCTTCATCGAATAATCCCCGTTTTCAATATCCTGGTTCAGGTCTGCGGTTAGAATGCCGCGATCGGTGGTGTCCCGTTTTATTTTGTAGGCCGCTTCGTCCGTGTACAATTTGGTAAGCTTGATGGAGTCCCCTTTCTGCGAAATCGGAAGCTGGCTTTTTTCAATGATGTTTTTCAGGTAAATGATCTGCCGCTGTTTCCCGGAATCCTCTACCTGCTGAATCGTCGTTAAGGTCGGCTGCTCGCTGTTGGCCAGAATATTGTTTCTGAAATCCTTGTTCTCAACATTCAGATATTTATCGAGTTCGATTTCACCGATACTCTTTGTTGTTCCTTCCAGGGCAGAATAGACTTTTGAGGAAAAATCCTGCTCCAGGGCACCATAATAATTTTTCAGCCAATAAAACTGGAGCGTGACAAAGACAATCAGTGAGATCGTCATAAACACCGAAATTATTGGAATGAATTTATTATTCATTGATTGTTTTTTAATAGTTTTTTAAAATAATGAATGTTAAAATTATTATTTTATGATTTGATAAACAAAAAATGAGCCGTTAAATTGTGTAATTTTTCTTAAAACTCTGTTTTTTAACATTTATTTAGGAATTTTTGAAAGTCTGGCGCGGGAAAATGACGGTACTGAAAATAAAATGTAGCTTTATCCAAACAAAATATCTCTTATGGAATCCAAAATCATTTTTAACAAAGATCTCGATGCCAACAGCATCTATGTAATGAAAATTTATAATGCTGAAGCATCTATGGTCTGGGACTATTTTACAAAAGCGGGATTGCTGGACCGGTGGTGGGCTCCGAAACCCTGGAAATGCGAAACGAAGACCCAGGATTTTAAGGAAGGCGGCATCTGGCTGTACGCGATGGCCGGACCGGATGGTGAACGGCATTATGCCAGGGTAAAATACGGAGAAATTACCGAACACCGGAGCTTCGACAGAACGGATGCTTTCTGTGATGAAAACGGAAATACAAATCCTGATTTTCCCGAAGTAAAGTGGCTTTTTGGTTTTACAGGAGTGGAAGAAGGTACAAAAGTAACCGTCAATATCCATTTTCCAAACGGAGAATCTTTGAAGAAACTATTGGATATGGGTTTCGAGGGAGGTTTCAAAATGGGGCTTACGCAATTGGAGGAAATTCTGAATAATTTGAAAATCATATAATTTGAAAATTAAAAAAAGGGAAAGTAAAAAATTGCTTTCCCTTTTTAATTAATCAGCCTGAAAATTAATTTTCAAATTGGTCTGTTAACCCATTTTCAAATGAGTTCTTCATCCTGGAAGTACTGGATAATGGCCTTTTTCATCAGCAGCTGCTGTTCGTTGGGTTTCAGTTCCGGCAGTTCTTCCAGTTGGTCAAAATGAGGGTATCCGTCATCGTCGTAATGCGAAAACTTATAATACCCGAAAGGCTCCAACAGCCTGCATACGGCAATGTGAAGAAGGTTTAGCTTGTCATCCTTCGTATATTTCTGCTGGCCGCTGCCGAGTTCCTGAAGGCCGATCAGGAAAAGATAGGTTTCAATCGGCGCGTTTTTTTCCGTATCAAAATTTTCAATGAAAAATTGTTCTACTTTCTGCCAGTATTCTGCTTCGTTCGTCATAGTGTATAAATCAATGCTCCTGATGTCTATTGGTTTCCTGAGATCCGGATTTTGCAGCATCCTGCTTCCTTGCCAGATCCAGAAGCTGCTCGAATTTCTCATCCTTCTTTTCCCGCAGATATTGCTGTTTTTCCGTTCTGCTGATTCTGCTTTTCTGAAAAAGATAATAAACTGCAGCGATGCCAATAAAAATAATCAGGAGGGTCATGTCTTAATTTTTATTTTCCAGTTTTATTAAAAATGCATACTCCAATGCATCTTCCTTCAACGATTCAAATCTTCCGCTTGCCCCGCCGTGTCCTGCGCTCATATCGGTTTTAAAAACCAGAAGGTTGTTATCCGTCTTCAGCTCCCTAAGTTTGGCCGTCCATTTGGCCGGTTCCCAATACTGGACCTGCGAATCGTGCAGCCCGGTGGTGATCAGGACATTCGGGTAATCTTTGGCTTCCACATTATCGTAAGGTGAATATTCCTTCATGTAATGATAATATTCTTCGTCATTCGGATTTCCCCATTCATCGTATTCTCCTGTGGTTAACGGAATGGTATCATCCAGCATGGTGGTTACTACATCCACAAAAGGCACCTGCGCCACGATCCCGTTGAATAAAGCAGGTTCGTAATTCATCACGGCTCCTACCAACAGCCCTCCGGCGCTTCCGCCCATGGCATACAGGTGTTTCGGTGAGGTATAATTTTCTTTAATCAAGAACTTTCCGGCATCAATAAAATCGAAGAACGTATTTTTCTTGAACAGCATTTTGCCGTCCTCATACCATTCTCTTCCTAAATATTCACCGCCTCGGATGTGGGCGATAGCATAAATAAAGCCTCTGTCCAGGATCGATAACCGTACATTTGAGAAACTGGCATCTACGGTATGGCCGTAGCTTCCGTATCCGTACAGCAGCAGGGGAGTATCCGCAGACTTTTTCGTGTCTTTATGGTACACCAGGGAAATCGGGATCTTTGCTTCTCCGTCCCTGGAATCCGCCCAGATCCTTTCGGAAATATAATTTTCCGCGAAAAATTTTCCGCCCAGTACTTCCTGCTGTTTCAGAAGTACGGTCGTTTTATCTTTCATATGGTATTCGTACGTCGAACTCGGCTGGGTTAAAGAAGTATAGCCGTAGCGCAGGATTTCCGTGTCGAATTCAAGGTTTGCCCCGATATAGGCCGTATAGGTAGGATCGGAGAAAGGCAGGTAATGGGATTCCCGGGTTTTTTCATCGATGATTTTAATCTGCAGTAAGCCCTGTTCCCTTTCCTCAAGAACCAGGTAATTTTTAAAGATCTCAAAACCTTCCAGCAGCACTTCGGGACGGTGCGGGATCACATCCACCCAGTTTTCCATGCCGCAATTGTCAATTTTTGTCTTTACGATTTTAAAATTAAAAGCATCATCGGCATTGGTAATGATGTAAAATTCGTCTTCATAATGTTCCACGGAATACTCCAGATCGTCGATCCTGGGCTGAATAATGGTCCAGTCCGCAAAAACATCGTCCGAAGGGATAAACCGGTGTTCGTCTGAAATCGTGCTTGAGCTGGCAATGAAAATATATTCCAGGGATTTCGTTTTGAAAACATTCACATCAAAAGTTTCGTCTTCCTCATGAAAGATCAGGACATCCTCGGAAGCATCGGTTCCCAGCTTGTGGCGGTATACCTGGAAAGCCCTCAGGCTTTCGTCTTTGCGGATGTAGAAAACGTGTTCGTTGTCATTGCCCCAGACTGCTTTTCCGGTGGTATTCTCTATTTTATCAGGCAGGATTTCCCCGGTCTTCAGGTTTTTGAAATTAATGCTGTAAATCCTGCGGCTTACTTTATCCGACGAAAAAGAAGCCAGTTCGTTATTTGGGGAAACGGCAATGCTTCCCACTTCAAAGTAGCTTTCGCCTTCTGCCAGAACATTCACATCCAGGATAATTTCCTCTTCATTTTCAAGAGTCTGGTGCTTCCTGCAGAAAATAGGATATTCTTTTCCTTCTTCATACCGCACGATGTACCAGTATCCGTTGAAAAAATAAGGTAAAGACTCGTCGTCTTTTTTATACCGGGCTTTCATTTCTTCAAAAAGTTCTTCCTGGAGCGGTTCCGTATCTTTCATGACGAAATCGGCATAAGCGTTTTCTTCTTCAAGGTATTTAATGACTTCCGGATTTTCCCTTTCATTAAGCCAGAAATAGCTGTCCGTTCTTTGGTCACCGTGTGTTTCGAGGAGTTTGTCTATTTTTTTTGCCTTTGGAGCTTCCATTCAATATTAATTCTTGTTCAAATTTAGTTAAAAAAAAACCATCTTTCCTGTATGAAAAGACGGTTGCTTTATATTTTTATATGAAAACCTATTTGTGAAGCGCTTTAATATATTTTTCCAGCGCCATGGTCATAGACGGGGTTTCTTTGGTGGGTGCCATCAAATCTACTTTCAGTCCGGCCTCTTCTGCGGCGGCTGAAGTGGTAGGCCCGAAAACGCCGATTTTCGTATTTTCCTGCCTGAAGTCCGGGAAATTCTGCTGCAAAGACTTGATTCCCTGCGGGCTGAAGAAAATAAGCATGTCGTAATCCTTCACGTTGATGTCGGTAAGGTCACTGCAAACCGTTCTGTACATAATGGCTCTTTTCCAATCCACATTGGAGGCTTCCATTGTTTTGGTAATGTCCGGGCTTAAAACATCGGATGAGGGAAGCAGGTATTTCTCGGTCGGGAACTTCTTGAAAAGAGGCAACAGATCGGCAAAATTCTTTTCCCCGAAGCTGATCTTCCTTTTTCTGTACACAATGTGCTTCTGAAGGTAATTCGCAATTGCTTCAGACTGGCAGATGTAACGCATGGTATCAGGAACCGAAAAACGCAGTTCTTCCGCTAATCTGAAGTAATGGTCTATCGCATTTTTACTCGTGAAAATAATTCCGGTATGTTGCGTAAGATCGATCTTCTGTGTTCTCAGTTCTTTATTGTCAACTCCTTCGACGTGGATGAAAGGACGGAAATCAATCTTTATCTTTTCCTTCTTTGCAATTTCCAGGTACGGAGACGACTCACTTGGCGCTGGTTGAGAAACCAATATAGACTTTATTCTCATCATTGACATTTATTAAAAAAATAATACCTTCCAAAGCAACAAAAGAGGTGCAATTTGGAGGGTGCAAATATACAAAAATTTATAATACCATTTTCCGGGTAATATCTTGTTCTTGTGAAATAAGTAGAAAAAAACTTTGAAAATGAAGACAAAGGAAAAAAAGAACAGATAATATAAAAACATTTCATTTCTGTCGATTGGGAAATAATAGTGCATGACACACAGAATGATCAGCAGAAAAGACAGGATAAAATAGAATTTGGTCGCGGTAAAATAAAAAACGGTCCATTTCTTTCCGTCGCCGATACTCTGGAAAAATAAAAAGCCCAGGCTGGTCCTCACCAGATAAAAAAGGATAACGGCCGTCAGGCAGAACCCGAATTTGTTCAGCCGGTATCCTAAAATCTGCAGGTCTGCTACAAACTTCGGAACGGTAGGCACATACTGCGAGATCAGGACCGACAGGGTAAGGATGATGACACAGGACGTAATGACCCAGCTCGGCAGGTTGTTGCTGGAGTCATAATACTTCTGAAGCAGAAAGTCTTTCAGGTTGGCTTCCCTTTCCACGATATTCATCATAAAAAGGTATAAAAAGATACAACCCAGCAATATAAAGATCACCCAATCGTTGTTCTCAGGTATTCTTGTATAATTTATAAAGTTTTGTGATAGCGGCAACGTAATTTTTTTGCAAAATTATAGATTATTTTGTATAAAATAAAAAGGTTAAATAAACTATCTTTGCAAACTGAAATGAAAAAACTGGTCATCATTCCGACTTACAACGAAAAGGAAAATATCAAAGATATTATTTCCGCAGTTTTTGCATTGGAAGAGGACTTTCATATTCTGGTTGTGGATGACTCGTCTCCTGATGGAACGGCAGAATTGGTAAAGGATCTGCAGAAGGCATTTCCGCACCATCTTCACCTGTCTGTAAGGAAAGTAAAGGACGGTCTGGGAAAGGCTTATATTCATGGCTTCAGATGGGCTATTGAAAACAAGTACGATTACATCTTTGAGATGGATGCCGATTTTTCCCACAACCCGGATGACCTGCCTAAGCTTTTCGAAGCCTGCCTGAATGCGGACATGGCCGTCGGTTCCCGGTACTCCAAAGGGGTAAATGTGGTCAACTGGCCGATGGGTCGGGTGCTGCTGTCTTATTTTGCTTCAAAATACGTGCGGTTCGTGCTGGGGCTTCCGATTCATGATACAACGGCGGGTTTTGTCTGCTTCTCAAAGAAAGTGCTTGAAGAGATCGGTCTGGACAATGTACGGTTAAAAGGATACGGATTTCAGATTGAAATGAAATTCAGGGCCTTCAGAAAAGGATTCAAAATCGTGGAAGTGCCGATTATTTTTACCAACAGAATCCTGGGGGAAAGCAAAATGAACGGCGGAATTATTCATGAAGCGGTTTTCGGCGTATTAAATTTAAAATGGAAATCCCTGATCAACAGATTATGAAAAAACTGTTCTTCATTTTTGCCCTGACGGTCCTGTTTTCCTGCGGAGACTACATCGATAAGCCCAAAAACCTGCTCTCCAAAGATCAGATGGCCGATGTACTGGCAGACCTGGCGATCAACGACCAGGCAACCTTCATTTATCCGAATTCCAACCTGGAAGCGGGGACAAGGTATGTTCTGAAGCAGCATAACATCAAATCCGAAGATTTTATTGCCAGCTTCAAATATTACGTCGTAAAAGAACAGATGCAGGGAATTGCGGAGGATGCCCAGAAAATAATATTGGAAAAAGATCCGAAGGCGGATCAGTATGTAAAGGATAAAAAAAATAAACCGGGGGAGCTTCAGCCGCCGCCCGTTTTGTCGAGATAAGGAAAGTAATGATGCAAAAGTTTTTTAGTATAGAAAAAACCTCTGAGGGAAAAGCAAGAGCGGGCGAGCTTACCACGGATCACGGTAAGATCCAGACGCCGATCTTTATGCCGGTAGGAACGGTAGCGAGTGTGAAAACCGTTCATCAGAGGGAATTAAAAGAAGACATAAAAGCGCAGATTATTCTGGGCAATACCTATCACTTATACCTCCGTCCGGGAATGGAAACCATGCAGGCGGCAGGAGGGCTGCATCAGTTCATGAACTGGGATCTTCCTATTCTTACGGATTCAGGGGGATTTCAGGTGTTTTCGCTTTCGGGAACAAGAAAGATGTCCGAGGAAGGAGTAAAATTCAAGTCCCACATCGACGGAAGCGTTCATTTGTTTACGCCGGAAAAATCAATGGAGATCCAGCGGCAGATCGGGGCCGATATTTTTATGGCTTTCGACGAATGTGTAGCGTACCCCTGCGATTACAACCAGGTGAAGTCTTCGATGGAAATGACCCACCGGTGGTTGAAAAGATGCATGGACTGGAATGAAAAAAATCCTGAACTGTATGGCCACAAACAGACCTTCTTCCCGATTGTCCAGGGATCTACCTTTTCAGATCTGAGAAAAATTTCCGCGGAAGTAATCGCCGAAGCCGGTGCGGAAGGAAATGCAATCGGCGGGCTTTCCGTTGGGGAACCCGAAGAGGAAATGTACCGGATTACCGATGAGGTGACCGATATTTTACCGAAAGAGAAACCGAGATACCTGATGGGCGTGGGAACGCCATGGAATATTCTGGAGTCGATCGGACTGGGAATCGATATGATGGATTGTGTGATGCCGACGCGTAATGCAAGAAATGCCATGCTTTTTACCTGGAAAGGCGTAATGAATATGAAAAATGAAAAGTGGAAGCAGGATTTTTCGCCGCTGGACGAATCCGGAACGAGTTTCGTAGACCGTGAATATTCAAAAGCATATCTGAGGCATCTGTTTGTATCCAAAGAATACCTGGCCAAACAGATCGCTTCAATTCATAACCTGGCCTTTTACCTGGATTTGGTAAAAACGGCGAGAGCGCATATTTTAGCGGGAGATTTCTATCAGTGGAAAGATTCTGTGGTTCCGGTGCTGCGCCAAAGACTGTAGCTCCGGTTAATAAATAAAAATCCTTACAGGAATAATTAATAAAATGCAGTAACATGCTGAAGATCATAGACCGATACATCGTGCGAAAATACCTTGGGACATTCAGTTTCATGCTGGTCCTTCTGTCTATTGTGGTATTGGTCATCGATGTACAGCAGAAAATCCCGAGGATTGAGAATGCCACGGCCATCGATCCGAAGCTGAATGTTACCTACTTCCTGATCCATTTCTATCCGTTCTGGATCATCAACCTGGTGATGACCTTCCTCTCGATCCTGGTATTTATCTCAGTGATCTATTTTACATCCAGGATGGCCAACAATACGGAGATTGTTGCGGTGATCAGCAGCGGGGCGAGCTTCCACCGGTTTGCGAGGCCGTATTTGCTGACCTCGTTGTTTATTGCCATTCTATCGTTAGGAATCAACCATTTTTTGCTGCCCTGGGCGAATATCCAGAAAAACCAGCTGGAGGCTTATACCTATAATGCTACCAATAAGGAAAAGGTGCTGGGGACAGCCCCGGTTTCCGCGCAGCTGAGCAAAACCGAATACATCTTCATCAATACCTGGAACAAAAGGGAAAAAAGAGGATCCGGATTCCTGTATCAGAAGTTTGATAAAAACAGGAAGATGACCTACGAGCTGAAGGCATCCGATGTCTCCTGGGATCAGGATAAAAAGATCTTTGTCCTGAATTCCTACACCGAAAAAACCATCAATAAAGACGATACGGAAAAACTGTCCAACGGATTCGACCTGAAGAAAAACTACGGACATGATCCGGAAGAGCTTTTCCCGAACGAATTGCTGGGGCAGAATAAAACCACCCCTGAACTTTTGAAATTTATCCGCAGGGAAACTGAAAAAGGTAACAGCAACCTGAATGCGCATCTCAATGAGCTTCACCAGAGAACTTCCATGCCTGTTTCCATTGTTATCCTTACTTTTCTGGCACTTTCCCTTTCTTCGCAGAAAAAAAGGGGCGGACTTGGAGTAAATTTAGCCCTGGGGATTTCGCTGGCCTTCGTTTTCGTATTCTCTTTCGAAGCTTTAAAAGTGGTTTCCGAGAACAAAAGCATGTCTCCGGCACTGGCCATGTGGTTCCCGAATATCGTATTCTTCCCACTGGCTGCGTACCTTTATATCAAAAGGGCCAATCAGTAAAGCAGTCTGATCTCTTTATGATAGAAAGACTGTAGACCATCATCCTCCAGCTCGATCCACAATTCACCCTTTTCATCAGCTTTGCGGATGATGCCATTTTGTCGTTTTCCGTCTTTTTCAAAAACGGAAATTTCATCTTTCCGGAATAGGTTTTTATTAAAAAGATTCAGAATTTCCTGTTCGCAGGGTAAATTTTTCAACTTTTCAGATAAGAATTTATCCAGTTTTAAAGTGAACTCGTGCAGGTCGAAATGTTTGCCCGTCTGGGTTAAAAGAGATCCGGCATTGGAAATTTCATCAAATTTTTCCTGGAGAACATTGAATCCGGCTCCGATGATATAATAATTCTGATGATTGATTTTTTTCTTCTCGATAAGAATACCGACGGTTTTTTTATTTTTCAGGATGATATCGTTGGGCCATTTGATTTTTATGGGGCTTCCGGCCAGATTGGCAAGAAAATCGCTGATGACAATTGCGGTATAATAATTGAACATGACATCGGAGACCGTAAATTTTTCAGTCCTGACCGCCATTGTATAAGCTAAATTTTTTCCAGCCGTTGAAGACCAGGTATTTCCATACTGTCCGCGACCGTTTGTCTGATTGAATGTATACACCGCAATAAAATCTGAATTTTCATAAAGTAAAAATCTGGTGATTTCGTCATTAGTAGAAGAACATTCGTTTAGATGGGATAGTTGACTCATTTAAGAAAACTTTAAGACTTTCGGGGGCTAAAAGTAAGGCTAAAGTAAAAGAAAAACAATAAATTTGCAGATTATAGTATTTTTTAATGAATAAAACAGCAGAAAAACAAGCACTAATAGATAAAATTGTAGAGGCTATCCAGGATGTAAAAGGCGAAGATATCATGATATTTGATCTTTCCAACATCGAGAACTCAGTAGCAGAAACGTTCATCATTTGCAGCGGAAACTCCAATACGCAGGTTTCGGCCCTGGCGGGAAGTGTGGAAAAGAAAGTAAGAAACGATCTTCAGGACCGGCCATGGCATGTGGAAGGTACCGAGAATTCGATGTGGGTATTGGTAGACTACGTTTCGGTAGTGGTTCACATTTTCCAGAAAGAGGTACGTGAATATTACGATATCGAGGAGCTCTGGGGGGATGCCGTCATCACAAGAATTGAGAATTAATATTAATTTTAAAAAGTATAAATGAATAATAAAGGATTTAACTGGTTTTTTCCGATCATTATTATAGCCCTTGTGCTGTTTTTTGTTGCCAATTCTTTTGGGGACAACAGTGCAAAGTCTATTGATGAGGATGGTTTCTTCAGGGAAATGCAGGCGGGAAAAGTTCAGAACATTATAATTTATAAAGACACTGAAAGAGCCGATGTATTCCTTACCAAAGCTGCGAAGACGGCAACGGTGGCTACAAAAGAAAACGATCCGCTTTCTGCCTTCTCTATGGCTCCGAAAGCAGATTATACGGTGAAATACGGCGACCTTCAGCTGTTCCTTCAGAAATTTGATCAGGTAAAAGCGCAGAATCCGGCTCTTAAGACATCGAAAGATTATGGAGTAGGGAAAAGCCCGCTGATGGATATTCTGGTTCAGGCACTGATCTGGATTACGATTTTAGGAATATTCTATTTTATTCTTTTCCGGAAGATGGGCAGTGGCGGAGGTCCCGGCGGACAGATTTTCTCTATCGGGAAATCCAAGGCCAAGCTTTTCGATGAAAAAGAAAGAATCCAGGTAACATTTAAGGATGTTGCCGGTCTGGAAGGGGCCAAAGAAGAGGTTCAGGAGGTTGTGGACTTTTTGAAAAACTCGGAAAAATATACGAAGCTGGGCGGTAAAATCCCTAAAGGCGTCCTGCTGGTAGGGCCTCCGGGAACCGGTAAGACCTTATTGGCAAAAGCGGTAGCCGGGGAAGCAAAGGTTCCTTTCTTCTCACTGTCGGGTTCGGATTTCGTTGAAATGTTCGTTGGGGTAGGTGCATCGAGGGTAAGAGACCTTTTTGCCCAGGCCAAAGCCAAATCGCCAGCGATTATTTTCATTGATGAGATTGATGCCATCGGACGTGCCAGAGGAAAGAACAATTTCTCCGGCGGAAATGATGAACGGGAAAACACGCTGAACCAGTTGCTTACGGAAATGGACGGTTTCGGTACCGATACCAACGTTATCGTAATGGCAGCAACCAACAGAGCGGATATACTGGATAAAGCACTCATGAGAGCCGGACGCTTCGACCGTTCGATCTATGTAGATCTTCCGGAGCTTCATGAAAGAAGACAGATCTTTGATGTTCACTTAAAGAAAATCAAGCTGGATGATAATGTAGACCGTGAGTTTTTAGCAAAACAGACCCCCGGATTCAGTGGAGCCGATATTGCCAATGTCTGTAACGAAGCAGCCCTGATTGCTGCCCGTAACGACCATTCTTCAGTAAACAAACAGGATTTCCTTGATGCGGTGGACCGGATTATCGGTGGTCTTGAAAAGAAAAATAAAGCCATTAAACCATCTGAAAAGAAAAGGGTTGCTTATCATGAAGCAGGACATGCCACGATTTCATGGCTGGTAGAGCACGCCTCACCGCTTTTAAAAGTGACGATTGTGCCAAGAGGGCGCTCTTTGGGAGCAGCCTGGTATCTTCCGGAAGAAAGGCAATTGACGACAACTGAGCAGATGCTGGACGAAATGTGTGCCACCTTAGGAGGAAGAGCGGCAGAGCAGGTAATCTTTAATAATATTTCCACCGGAGCCCTTTCTGATCTTGAAAGTGTAACGAAAAGAGCCCAGGCAATGGTTACCATCTACGGTCTGAGCCCGAATATCGGAAATATTTCCTATTATGACAGCTCAGGACAATCTGAGTACAATTTCGGAAAACCATATTCTGAAGAAACGGCGAAGAAGATTGACGTTGAAATCAGAGGGCTTATCGAAACGCAGTATGACCGTGCCGTACAGATCCTGACGGATAATAAAGATAAACTGGATGCGCTGGCAACCAAACTTCTCGAAAAAGAAGTCATCTTCCGTGAGGACCTTGAAGAAGTATTCGGAAAAAGAGCCTGGGATCCTGAATTGACGGAGAAGCCGGTGACGAATACCATTCCGACTGCAGAACCGCAGGAACAGATCCTGATTAAGGAAAAAGAAGGGGAAGGCGAAATTCAGGCACCTGAAAGTCCTACCCAGATTTAATGCTTAAAAATAAACCTCATAAAACCTGACAGTTCTGAAATTGTCAGGTTTTTTCATATTTGTCGGCATGTTTTTGGATTTCTATAGGATTAATTTCTATTTTTGTATTAAGTTGACTAAAAATAAACTACGTTGAATTTATTCAAGAAGATTGTAAGCAAACTTACCAGCCAGCCTGAAGAAGAACACAAACAGAGCCTGGAAAAACTAGGGGATTCACTGAAAAATGCGGATCTCGACTATAAATTTGCCCAGTTGTTTACACATTCAGGAGGATTTTTCAATTATTGTGCAGACGAGGCGGAAGCCCTGCAGACGCTGAACCAGATCATCAAAATAGAAGGCATCCGCAATATGTTCTGCTGGGATAAGGATCTTCAGAATTTCCTGAATGTCGTTAAGACGCCCTACACTCCTGAGCTTCAGCCTGGAAATGATGCCAGCTTCATCACCTGTGAATACCTGATTGCCTATGACGGCAGGATTATGCTTTCCCATAATAATATCCTGCATTATCATTCATCCAGGATGCCTGAAAAAATTATCATTATGGCCAATGTTTCGCAGATTGTAAGCAACCTGAATGATGCTATGGGAAAGATCAAAAGAAACGGAAACATCAAGAATCTTACCTCGATCAGCGGCGGACATTCCAAGCTCGATACTTCTTCGCATACGAATACGAAACTTTTTTTATTGCTGCTTGAGGATTAGGCATCAACTTATAAATATAAAATTTTGGATAAAAATCTCATTCAAAGAACCCTCTCAGGGCTCGTTTATGTCGCCGTTATCATTCTTTGTACCTCTCCGCTCGGCGCTTATCTGATCAACCGTATTTCACCGGGACTTATAAGGCAGGAATACCTGTATTTCGGATTAATTACGCTTTTAATGAGTGTCGGTGCCTGGGAATGTTTTAAGATCATGAAATTCGGGAAGGGCTATGAACGGTTTGTCGTTTTTCCGCTGGTTATTTTTATTTTCTATATTTTTTCCAAAAGATACTTTCATTTCGATTTCTTTTTTGATTTCCGGCTGAGCGAAATCCTGGCGATGGTTTTGATTCTGATCGCCGTTGTTACCCTGTTCAAATACCCGAACGAACTCTATTTCGATAGCGGAAAGCTTATTTTTATTGTCATCTACGTTGCGCTGCCCTTCAGCTTTGCTTTGGGATTGCCTAAGTTTTCAAGATTTGATGACCGCTTTTCACTCGAAGTGCTTTTCCTGTTTGTATTGATCTGGAGCAGCGATACCTTTGCTTACCTTACCGGAAAATTCTTCGGAAAACATAAAATGGCCCCTAAGATTTCTCCTAAAAAAACCTGGGAGGGATATATCGGCGGTGTAGTACTTACTTTGGTTCTTTCTTATTTTATTGAAAAATATCAGCATGACCTTCGCGGAAACTGGATGGTAGTCGGCTTTTTAGTGGCTGCTTTCGCTCCGGTAGGGGATTTGGTAGAGAGCCAGCTGAAAAGAAATTTCGCCGTAAAAGACAGCGGTAACCTCATTCCGGGGCACGGCGGTGTATTAGATCGCCTGGATAGTTTTTTAATCTGCGTTCCTGTCGTATATTTGTACTTTATTTTAGAAAAATTTATTTAATCTCATGAAATTACACAAAGAATCGAAAGGAACCATCACCGTTGCCTCCTTGCTGTTTGTTATAATAAGCGCACTGGCCATTTATTTTCTTGAAATGTGGTCGCTGGTGATCATTCTGCCTTTACTGGTGGTATACAGTCTGGTGTTTTGGTTCTTCAGGGTACCGAACCGGGATATTTTGGATCATAAAGAAAATGTGATTGCCCCGGTAGACGGGAAAGTAGTCATGATCAAAGAAGTTGAAGAAGATGAATTCATCAAAGGGAAAGCCATTCAGGTTTCCATCTTCATGTCACCGTTGAATGTGCATATCTGCCGGTATCCGGTTTCAGGAAAAGTCATTTACAAAAAATACCATCCCGGGAAATACTTGGTTGCATGGCACGAAAAATCATCTACGGAGAACGAACGGACAACAGTAGCCGTGGAAAGTTTGACGAATCATCAGGTGGTTTTCCGGCAGATTGCAGGATATGTGGCCCGGAGAATCGTTTTCTACTGTAAGGAAGATGACCATGCAAAAGCAGGGCATGAGTTCGGTTTCATTAAATTCGGGTCCAGGATGGATGTGTTTTTACCGTTGGATACGGAAATCGTGTGTAAGATCGGAGATATTACGAAAGGAGGTGTGGATGTGATCGCCAGAATGAAGGAAGACTAAAGCTTTAACAGATATAGAATTTACGGAGGAAATCGAAAGGTTTCCTCTTTTTATTTGAACAGGTAATCAGAAGCCAGTATACTGATAATTTCAAAATCAATTGTTCCTCAATAGCTTTAAAACCCTAACTGTATTTATTATTTTTACAATAAATTCAATAATCTTACCGATTGAGTAAATTTTTTATAGATTTGATGGGTGTAAATTGGCGTTAAATTGATAAATTTGTTTAGTTTAAAATAAAAATAATAAATTGAAAATGAAGAAAATTTTACTGCCTTTACTTATTGTATCCTCTTTATTCAAGTCACAGACCAGTATTAATGTCTTTTCACAGATCGTATTTTATGACGGCTATGCTGCCAATGTTTCACAACCTGTTCCTGCCAATACCATCAGACTGGCAAATTCGAGATACGCCCGTAAACTTACGGATGCAGAACTGAACAGTTTCCAGAATAAAATCCAGATGAACGTCACCATTGGTGCCCTGTGTGATAATTACGACCGGATCGGAGGGGTGCATATCGCTTTGGTTCCGAAAGGACAGGCTTCCTACACCATGAGTGATCCGCTGGTAAAAAGATTCGAGGTCGGAAGGTATATTACGCCTTTCATGAATAAAAATGTTTCTCCTACCCAGGTTCCTTATACGTATGATGTGGATAACCTGTATTCGGTTTTCAGCAATACGGCGCTAAAGACAGCTTATGATATCTGGGTGGAACTTGATGTATTCGGAGTTCCGTATGCCGCCAATACGCAGGTAGCCGGATGCACCAACCGGAATGATGTGTTTGCCGGGACTTTAACTTTCGTGACGTCCAATGATCCGGCCATCAGTAATAATTTTAATACCATCCTTCCGCTATTGGATTCCAATACGCTCAATAACTATAATAATACGGATGCTGCCGGGCAAACCGTACGGCTGGTGAATTTTAATCTTACCCAGACCGCTGCGAACCCCAAATTCTTTATTGTTACGTCACCGCACGGAGCCGGTACCAATGGAGAAGAATATGTAAGAAGGCAGAACTTTGTTTTTTTGGATAATACCCAGGTGCTGACCTTTATGCCGGGAGGAAAATCCTGTGAACCTTACCGGATGTACAACACTCAGGGAAACGGGATTTACGGCAGTACGCCTAAAAGCCTGGCCTGGTGGACAAGCTGGAACAACTGGTGCCCGGGAGATGCGGTGCCTATCAGAAGCTTTTCAGTAGCATCTCTATCGGCGGGAAACCATATCCTGAAATATGAAGTGCCGGATGCCGAGTTTTACAATCAGGACGGGCAGGTCGTCTTATCCATGTATATGCAGAGCATGAACCAGACTCTTTCGGTAAAAGACGTATCAACGACTGATGTTTCCATCTTTCCGAACCCTACGGCAGACTATGTAACGGTGAAAGGACAGAAGAAAGTAAAACTGATGTCTGTATTTTCAGCGGACGGCAGGAAAATTTCGGAAACCACCGGATCCACTGCGGACCTTACGGCTTATCCTGCCGGTACCTACCTGCTGGATATTATCCTGGAAGGCGGTATCCGGTTTACACACAAGGTGATTAAGAAGTAACCGCTAAAACATACCATAAAAAGAGAAAGCTGTTTCCGGCTTTCTCTTTTAATTTAACGTCAGGTCGAGTGTTTTTTCGGCTGTATTTTGCTTATATTTAATAAGTTATAGAAGTTGAAAGTTAAAATAATAATGTTTCTGATAGGATTTTATCCTATCCTGCAGAAACCGTCCCTTCAGGACTTTAAAATAACGAAGGTTATTATTTTTGACAAAAGGAACTTCCTGCATCCGGCTTCCCTCTTCCAGCCTCTTTTTATAAAGGAATTGAATTGATCTAATCGAAATTCTGCAGATCTACAAGTTTGTGGTACACGCCTTTTTTGGCAATAAGATCATGATGCGTTCCCTGTTCCACAATGTCTCCTTTTTCCATAACAACGATCCAGTCTGCTTTCTGAATGGTAGAAAGACGGTGGGCGATGACCAGTGATGTTCTGTTTTCCATCATCTTTTCCAGGGCGTCCTGTACAAACCTTTCGGATTCCGTATCCAGGGCAGAAGTGGCCTCGTCCAGGATCATGATCGGCGGGTTTTTCAGTACGGCCCGGGCAATGGAAACCCTCTGTTTCTGTCCGCCGGAAAGCTTGCCTCCGTCATCACCGATATTCGAATCATATCCTTCAGGAAGATTGGAAATGAAATGATCGGCATTCGCAATTTTTGCCGCTGCGATTACCTCTTCTCTCGTCGCTTCGGGTTTACCCATTAAAATATTATTGTAGACCGAATCATTGAAAAGAACAGACTCCTGCGTTACCATCCCCAGCAGCTTGCGGTATTCTTTCAGCCTTAAATTTTTAATATTGGTTCCGTCGATAAGGATTTCCCCTTCGGAAACATCGTAGAACCGGGCCAAAAGATTGGCAATGGTGGTTTTTCCGCTTCCGCTCTGTCCGACAAGCGCTACCGTTTTTCCTTTCGGAATGCTCAGGGAGAAGTTTTTAAGGATGGTATGGTCTTTATCGTAATAAAAACCGATGTTATTAAATTCAATGGATCCGTTAAGCGTGGAGATGCTTACGGGATTTGCTACTTCATCAATTTTCACATCCGCATCCAGGATCTGCAGTACCCTTTCCAGGGAAGCTTCCCCTTTTTGTACGTTGGAGATCGATTGGGACAGACTTTTTACCGGCGGCAGGATCTGGAAGAATATTCCCAGGAAGACAAGGAAATCGGCAGGTGAAATGCTTTTCTCAACAATAATCTGCTTTCCTCCGTACCAGGCAATAATCAGGAAGGTGACCGAACCCAGGAATTCGCTCATCGGCGAAGCCAGTTCTTTTTTTCTTCCCAGCCGGATGGAGCTGTTGATCCATTTCTGCATCGACTGCATGAAGCGGGAGTCCATAATCTTTTCGGCACTGAAGATCTTGATAACTTTCGTAGATTTTAAAGTTTCATCGACAATGGAAAAGATATTTCCCATTTCGTTCTGTGCTTCATGGGAGTCTTTTTTAAGGCTTTTCCCGATCAGGGCAATCATCGTTCCCATCACCGGCAAAACCAGCAGGGAGAAAAGCGTCAGTTCCGTACTTAAGAAAAACAGGGTGATCAGGGTACTGATCAGCATGAACGGAGCATTGATCAGCTCTACCAGGCTCCCCAATATGTTTCCTTCCACTTCCCCGACGTCATTTGACATCCTGGACATCAGGTCGCCTTTCCGGCTTTCGGTAAAGAAAGAAACGGGAAGAGCGAGGATTTTCCTGTACATGGCACCCCTGAGGTCTTTGGTAACCCCGACGCGGTAATTGATCAGTAAAAAAGATCCGAGATAACGGAACAGGTTCCTCAGTAAAAACATGAAAGCCGTAATCACGCACAACCAGGCCAGTACGTTAAGGGCACCATATTGGGTGACAAGATTCTGTACATAATAGTTGGCGTATTCTTTAATATAGCTGAAGAAATCCAGGATTTCTCCCGAATAGACCGGGGGCGAACTGTATTTTTTAGCTTCAATCGTTCCGAAAAGCATTCCCAAAACCGGCAGAATGGTTCCCAGAGATGCAATCTGGAATACGGAATACATCAGGTTGAAGAACAAACTTCCGTAAATGTATTTTTGATGGGGTCTTGCGAATTTGAGTATTTTAATATATTGATTCATTCAATGAAAAAATTGGATAGCAAAATTACATAATTAAAATGATAAGACGTTTTTGAATAGCGTTTTACTTTACTTAATAAGTTTAAAATCATTGGTATTTGTTACACCGCCTGTGTAGCGTTCTGTGGTTTAATCAATTTTTCCACTATAAAAAAACCGCCGGTCCGGCGGTCTGATTATTTAAAACGTTACTTTGTCATTATACTTAGGCGTAAAATTCTTCGGAGACAGCTTATCAAGCGTTTTTCCGAAATTGTTGATGATCCGGGTCAGATTGTCGAAATCAACTACATTTACATCGTCATTTTCGTGGTGGTAGTGCGTGGCTTTCGTCATATCTACCGTTGAGAACGAGTGGGCGATAATTTTCTTTTTTACGAAACTCACATTGTCTGAACGGTAAAATAACTGTTGGGCGGCATAAGGATCCGGATTTACCTTTAATCCGTTGACTGCATTTTTATTAAACAGCTCATCAAGATCGGAAAACTCATCACCGGTCATGAACAGGGCATTTTTTCCGAATGCGGATTCAGTGGCCACCATTTCAAAATTGAACAGGGCGGTCATGTTATTATAGATCTGATCCAGGTTCTTATCGGTGGAAATCGCTCGTGATCCCAGCATTCCTTTTTCTTCGCCGTTAAAGGCCATGAAGACCATTGAAAATTCAGGTTTTTTATTTTTGAAATAATCGGCGATCCCTGCCAGGGTGGTAATTCCGCTGGCATCATCATCGGCACCGTTATAAATATTATCCTTCGGGTTCTTGCTGGTCCCGATATGGTCGAAGTGTCCGGAGAACCCCAGGTATCTGTCTGTTTTTCCTTTTTTGATACCGCATACATTATAAGCCGTTTTTCCTTTGTAGTCGAAAGGAACCAGGTACGAATTTCCGGTACAGTAGTCCAGGTTGTTTTCTTTAAAAAGGCCGGCGATGTAATTGGCGGCGTTGTCATTTTCCGGAGTGCCGATTTCGCGGCCTTTCATCTCATCGGAAGCCAGAGTTGAAAGCACGGTTTTGATTCTTTCCTGTGAAACCTCCTGTGCAAAGGAGAAAACAGAAAATAAAGTGAGCGTAAGATAGGTCAGTTTTTTCATGTGATAAAATTATACATCATCTGTCGCAGCTTTCGGGGAAATGTTGCACGGGATGGGTGAATTTCTTATAAAAGATCTGATGGTGGGATGCAATATCATCAAAAAGGAGCTTACACGGTTAATTTTTAAGTATTAAATGTCAACTTTAAAAGGGCTGGGTGAGGGGCGCTGGATGCTGGAGGTTACCTTTTGTTATTAGAATGCTAATATTTTTAAATATCAAATGATCTTGGCGAACGAAAAATATTCGGCATAAAGGTATTTCCCTTAGCGCCGGTAGTGTTTAAAATAAAAATATTCAGGCATAAATAAAAAAGGCTATTCATAATAAATTATCAATCTATCCTGCTGTCATTTGCTGAACAAAGTGCATTGGCGACCGAGAAATATCCGGCATAAAGGTATTTCCCATAGCGTCGGTAGCGTTTTAAAATAGAAATATTCAGGCATAAATAAAAAACAGCTCCTTAAAAGAAGCTGTTCTCACTCAAAAAAATCGTTGTAAGGTTATCGGAGTCTGTCCACAGATTTTACGAGCCTTTCATCTCTTTTGATGTATAGGTTTGCTATAAGCAAACAGATCACCGCAATTAATGAAAAAACCGGCTCAATACCCTTCTCAGGAAAATGCATTCCTCCGGATAAGTTTAGAAGCCAGTACACCAATACACCAATCAACAAAGCGTTTATAATAATGCTGACGGTATTCAGCAGAATCTGTCTTTTTCTGTTTTTAAAGCTGAACACACTCAGGAGTCCAACCAAAACAAGGGCAATACATCCGATAGTAATTACCGGAATACGATCGGAAATAACCACATCCTGTGCAGTAACGAACAGGAACACCGCCGCGAGAACGGCTAAAAAAGTCCAAACAGTCTGTATTCTTTGTAGCATGGAATTTAAATTCCAGGCAAAAATAGCATAAATTTTGCACAATTCAAAAATAAGTGTAGATTTGCATTATACAAATGTACTTGAAAACAAAAGTCACCCGACTTACTTTTCTTACTCACAATTAATTACATTTTTTTACATAAATATGTTTAACATCGAAACGTTAAGGTCAAAATCCGTAACGGAACTGACTAAAATCTTAAAGGATTTGGGCGTTAAAGTGGCAAGAAACAGCACTGAAAATGACAAAATCTTTGCTATTCTTGACTTTCAGGCATCAAATCCCAAAGTGGCAAAAGAATATTTCAACACCACTGAAGCCAGTGTAAATACTGAAGAAAAACCGGCAGAAAAACCTGCCAAGGCCCCTGCTAAAAAAGCCGCCCCGAGAAAGACGGCAGCCAAAACAAAAGCAGAGCCTAAAACAGAGACGGAATCTCAGCCGGCAACGGAAGAAAAGGCAGAAGAAGTAAAGCCTGCTGCCGAAGAGCCGCAGAAACAGGCTGCCGAGCCGCAGGAAATAAAAACAGAGCCTGCAGCATCTGCTACAGAAGAGCAAACGGCAGCGGCCAAGAAAAAAAGAAAGAGGGTTTCCCCGGCCAATACAGGCAATACAGAAGTTCTTCAGGAAAAAACGGAAGCTTCCGATACTCCGGAACCACAGGAATCTGCTCCTGCAGAAGAAAAGCAGAATACCAACCAGCCCCAGGTTCAGGCACGTTCCCAGAGAACACCCCACAACAATCCGCAGCACAACAACGGAAACCAGAACCGGAACCAGAATCCGAATCAACAAAATCATAACCAGAATCAAAATCCGAATCAGCACAGGCAGCAGCAGCACGCTGAAAGGAACGAGGATCAACAGTCCAATCAGAATTCCGGCCAGCATCAAAATCCGAATCAGCACAGATCGCAACAGCAACATGCTGAAAGGAATGATGACCAGCAGCAGAACCAAAATCAAAACCAGCATCAACAGCATCAACACCACCAGCAGGAGCAGAAGAAAGAATTCAGTTTCGACGGAATGGTAAGCATTGAAGGGGTCCTGGAAATTTTGCCGGATAATTACGGATTCCTGCGTTCGTCGGATTTCAGTTATATCTCTTCTCCCGATGATGTATATGTTTCCACCGCCCAGATCAGAAACTACAGTCTGAAAACCGGAGATACGGTAAGAGGAATTGTAAGGCTTCCGAAAGAAGGCGAGAAATATTTTTCATTGCTGAAACCTACGGAGGTTAACGGCCGCGACCTTGCCTTTATTAAAGACCGGGTAGCTTTTGAATACCTGACGCCGCTTTTCCCGGAAGAAAAATTCAATCTTACAGGAAACAATTCTACCATGTCTACAAGGATTGTGGATCTGATTGCCCCTATCGGAAAAGGACAGCGGGCGATGATCGTCGCACAGCCGAAAACCGGTAAGACGATGTTGCTGAAAGATATCGCCAATTCCATTGCCTCCAATCATCCGGAAGTCTATATGATGGTTCTCCTGATCGACGAACGTCCGGAAGAGGTTACCGATATGGAAAGAAGCGTAAATGCGGAAGTAATTGCCTCTACCTTCGACGAAGCAGCCGAAAAACATGTGAAAGTAGCCAACCTTGTTTTGGCAAAAGCCCAGAGAATGGTGGAATGCGGACATGATGTCGTGATTTTATTAGACTCGATTACCAGGCTGGCAAGAGCCTACAATACTGTGACTCCGGCTTCCGGTAAAGTATTGTCGGGTGGGGTGGATGCCAATGCCCTTCACAAGCCGAAAAGATTCTTCGGAGCCGCAAGGAAAATTGAAGGCGGCGGTTCTTTAACGATTATTGCAACCGCATTGATCGATACCGGATCCAAAATGGATGAGGTGATCTTCGAAGAATTTAAAGGTACCGGAAACATGGAGCTTCAGCTTGACCGTAAAATTGCCAACAGAAGAATTTATCCTGCGATCGACCTGGTAGCATCCAGTACACGTAGAGACGATCTTCTTCTGGATGAGGTAACTTCCCAGAGAATGTGGATCCTCAGAAAATATCTTTCTGAAATGAATCCTGTGGAAGCCATGGAATTTGTAAGCAAAAACATCAGAGGAACCCGTAACAACGAAGAATTCCTGATGTCGATGAATAAATAAATGAATTTAATTTTATTATATAAAACACGGATCTTTTGATTCGTGTTTTTTTTATATCCGTCCCCAGCCGGAAATTGCCCTGCGGGAAAAATCCGAATTATTAATTCATTTTCATTTTCTCTAAAAACCAGCCCGTTCCGAATCAGAAAATCAATGTTAAAGATTTATTAAAGTAATCCGCATTTTTTGACAGTGGCTTAAATTATGACTAAATTTGAGTAATAACATTAAAAAATAAAATTATGTCATTCGAATTACCACAACTGGGATATGCATATGATGCATTGGAGCCTGTTATCGATGCTAAAACAATGGAAATCCACCATACGAAGCACCACCAGGCTTATGTTGACAATTTAAATAATGCCATCAAAGGAACAGACCTTGAAGGAAAAACAATAGAGGAAGTTTGCCAGACCGGAACGGATAAGCCGGCGGTAAGAAACAACGGAGGAGGGCATTTCAACCATACCCTGTTCTGGGAAATCCTGACCCCTGGCGGAAGCAAGGAACCGGTAGGAAACGTAAAAGCGGCGATCGAAACTTACGGAGGTTTTGAGAAATTCAAAACCGATTTTTCCGATGCGGCCAAAACAAGATTCGGTTCCGGATGGGCATGGCTGGTAAAAAATTCAGACGGTTCCGTTGCCGTAACTTCAACACCAAACCAGGATAACCCGTTGATGCCTGTAGCAGACGTGAAAGGAACTCCGGTTTTAGGACTTGATGTTTGGGAACATGCTTATTATCTTAACTACCAGAACAGAAGACCTGATTATGTATCGGCATTCTTCGAAGTGGTAAACTGGGATAAAGTAGAGGAACTATTCAACAAATAATTTTTTCTGTTGATAAAGTAAAAAGGTTCGGCATTGCGCCGAACCTTTTTGTTATCACCTAAAACCTGGTCGTATCACTTCCCGAAAGCCCGTTCATCCTAAGCCCGTACCGCCAGTTTACATAGGCGAAAACCTGATAGAGCTTGTATTCAAATTTTAACCCGTATTTTTCCTTCGGGTCATAATCAATGGAGGATTCGATCACATTGCGGTACCGTCCGGAGGAATAATAAGAGTTCCATTCGGCGACAAGCTGCGTATTTCTGTTTTTCAGATAAGATTCGGTATATTGGCTGACCGGCTTAGCTATCGCATTCAGGAAATAATCAAACCGGGTATCAATCACCGTAAGATCCCATTCCCCATCTTCATTTTTTGAAGGTTTCATTTCGTTATCTTCCTTGTCGTTTTTCGAAGGCGTCTGTGCTGAGCAATTAAGAGTAAAGAAGGAAACGGCTAAAAGGACAATTATATTTTTCATATCCGGATATTATAAAAAAAGACACTCAAAATGAGTGCCTTAAATTTTAGGGTTCTTTCTGGAGAACCACAAACGCCGGGAAGTGGTCGCTGTATCCTCCTGTAAACTGATCCCCGTTCCAGGACCGGAAAGGATAGCCCTTGTAATTCCCTTCCTTATTCACCAGATAGGCCGGTGCAAAGATTTCTGCTTTATATACCGAATAGTCTTTCGTCACCTGATCCGAGATTAAGTTTTTGGAAACGATAATCTGGTCGAATAAATTCGGTGCATCCTGATAAGCCAGTGAAGCCACTCCTTTTTTATACAGAGGATACATCAGGTTTAAATAAGGATTGGCATCGCTGAGATCTTTCGGACTTGGCTGGGCTTTAAGATAGTTTTTCAGACTTGAGCTTACCGGGTCATCGTTAAAATCACCCATGGCAAATAATTTGGTGGAAGGGTCGGCTGCCCTTACACTGTCCATCTGCTGTTTCAGTAAAGCGGCGGCGGCATTTCTTTTAGGCAGAGAGGCTGCTTCTCCTCCTCTTCTGGAAGGCCAGTGGTTCATGAAGAAAGCCACTTTCTCATTATCCAGAAACCCGGTTACCACCAGGATATCCCGGGTATATTCTCTCCGGCCATCGTCACCGAAAACTTTCAGTTCCTTTTTAAGGGAGTTGGTGGGAGTAAATCTTCTCTTCTGATAGATTAAAGCCACATCAATGCCCCTGTAATCGTAAGAGTTGTAATGAATAATTCCGTAATCGTATTTTTTCAGGGCCGGCTCATTGATCAGATCCTGGATTACCTGCCGGTTTTCAACCTCGATAAGGCCTACGACCGCCGGTGCCGTTTTGGTATACTGAGCGCCCAATTCGGAAATTACTTTAGCCTCGTTGGCTAATTTTGCTTTATAGATTTTGGTATTGTAGTTTTTCGCGCTTTTCGGAGTAAATTCATCGGCACCGCTTTGGTAACGTACGGCTTTTTTACCGCTCAGGGCACCGTCGCTCCAAGGGCCGTCATATTTTTCAGCTTCCAGGAATTTTATCGAATCTACCGGAATGCTTCTGTGGAAAGCCGGATTTCTGATGTCTTTGGTCCCGTCGATATAATCTGCCGAGCGAATGGTGTCCCATAGGTTTTCTACATTCAAAAAACCAACGGTAGCTACTTTCCTCAGTTTCCCCTGCTGTTGTGAAAATGCCATGACCGACAAAATGATGGCAAAAAAACTCAAAAATTTCTTCATTCTCTTAGAGTTGTATTAATATTATTTAATCTGCAAATTTACTTTTTTTTAATTCATCCTATTTTAAATAATTGTAAATTTAAAATATGGTATTCCTGTTTTTTATCTATAATCATTCTTAAAAGTTTGCAATGTTAAGAAAAAATAACGTTAAAAAGGTTGTAAATTCTAAATTTTGACTAAATTTGTCGCCCCAACATTTAAACGGTTGAGAATTAACACGAAAAGTATTTAAAAATAAATATACTCATGATTAAAAAACTATCATTAGTCTCTTTATTTACTTTGCTTCCGGCATCATACTATTTTGCACAGACTACCGTCTCTGCTTATCTGAAGGATGCTGAAGGAAAGCCCGTTGAAAGGGCAGAAGTAGATATGAAAGGGAGTGACAATGATGTAACGGCTGACAAAATCGGATATTTCCAGTTTGTAGACCTGAAGCCGGGGCATTACCAAATTGTGATTACCAAACCGAATTACGAAACCAAAGTAATGGAGTTTGATGTGATGGACAATGAGAAGAGAAAGGATCTAGGGACCGTCACCCTTTATTCTGCACTTACCAGCGCGGATCAGGGCTTGGCTATTATCGACAACAGCAGCAGTGATGACGAAGAAGGGAGCAGCGGACAGGCTTCCACAGTAGGTTTACTACAGTCATCCCAGGATATTTTCAACAGAATCGCGGCATTTGACTTAGGATTCTATTGGTTCCGTCCGAGAGGGATTGACGGCAGAACCGGAGAAAGCATGATGAATGGTGTTTCTATGGTAAAATCAGACAATGGAAATGTAGATTTCAGCAACTGGGGAGGTCTTAATGAAATTACAAGATACCCTGAGATTTCTGCGAATCACTCGCCTTCAGAATATGCTTTCGGAGGGAGTACCGGAGTAATCTATAAAAATACAAAGGCCAGCGAGTACAGAAAAGGATTTCAGTTTACGCAGTCTTTGACCAACAGAAACTACAGAAACAGAACATCTTTACGCTACAGTTCAGGAATGGGCAAAAGCGGATGGGCGTTTACAGCAATGGGTGCCAGAAGATGGGCAGAAGAAGGTATCCAGGAAGGGACGTCCTATGATGCTTACGGTACTTATTTAGGTGTTGAAAAGAGGTTCAGCGATAACCATACAATGACTTTTAACTTTATCGGTTCGCCCTACAGAAGATCTACCGCCAGCCCAAGTACTCAGGAAGTTTATGATTACCGTGGAGTACATTACAACTCATACTGGGGATGGCAGGATGGTGAAAAAAGAAGCGAAAGGGTAAGAAAAGGTTTTCAGCCGATCTTCCAGGTTCAGGACTTCTGGAAAATCAATAAAAACTCAAACCTTTGGACCAGCGTATCCTACCAGTTAGGAAAAGACAGAGGTTCCCGTCTGGATTGGAATGGTGTCTCAAACCCATCTCCAACATATTACAGAAACTTACCGAGCTATTACATCAACAGCATCATTTATAATGCTACGAATAACCCGCAGTTTACGCCGGCGCAATTTACTACATTGACCGATGCTTATAATACAAGCCTAAACAGCTGGATGAATGGTGATCCTGATGTTACACAGATCAACTGGGACAGGCTTTACAAAAACAACATGAAAAATGACGTCGTAGATCAGGCTGAAATGTCTCGCCTTTACGGCTTAAGCGGTAAGCGTTCCAAAGTATATCTGGTAGATGATGTAAGCGATGATAAGATATTTAACGCAGGAACTCATTATACCTACAATTTTAATGATCGTGCCAAGTTTATTTTGAATGCTTCCTATCAGAATTACAGATCTGAATTATATCGTGAGGTGAAAGATCTTTTAGGAGGTGATTACGCAATTAATGTAGACCCGTTCAAAGAAACAGCAAGACCCGGGTCAACAGGATATTACAATACGCTTGATTCAAATGTAGGACTGAAGGTAGGTGATCGTATGACCTACAATTATATCCTGAGAAGACAGGAAGCTAAAATAAATCCTGGATTAAAATTCTCAACAGGAAATTTTGATGTTTTCGTATCTGCTTTGGCAGGATATTCATCTTCCAGCAGGGAAGGTATGTTCAAACATTACTTATACGAAAATTCTTACGGAAGAAGCAAAGATTATAATTTCTGGAATTTCGGTCTGAAAGGGCAGATTGTCTATCGCCTTAACGGTAGGAATTTCTTTGTATACAATGGAGCAATGTATAACCAGGCTCCATTCCTTGAAGACCTTTTCATCAATCCAAGAGTTAACGCATTGGTTAATCCTAATATTAGAAGTACGGTTTATACAGCAAATGATCTGAGCTATGTCATGAGTACTCCGTTTATTAAATTAAGAGCTTCAGGATATTTGGTGGATACCCAGAATGAAACCAATGTACAGCGTTTTTTTGCTGATGGAATTCAACTGAATAATACCAATCCTGACGGAACGGTTTCACAGGTTCAGAGTGCATTCGTAACGCAGGTAATGTCTAATGTTGAAAAAAGGAATATGGGTGCGGAGCTAGGTGTTGATGTAAAAGTTTTACCAACATTATCCGTTCAGGGATTAGCCAGTTATGGACAATTCGTTTATCGTAACAATCCTGACGTTTACCTGATATCGGATGCATCAGGAAGCAATGTTACTTCTTTCGGAAAAGCTTATGTTAAGAACTATAAACAGGGAGGAACTCCTCAACAGGCGTTTTCATTAGGTTTCCGCTATAACAATCCGAAATATTGGTGGGTAGGAGCAAACTGGAATTACCTTGACGATAATTTCCTGGATCCAGCGCCGGCTTTAAGAACCCAAAACTTTATAACGGATCCTAGTACAGGAGCGCCTTATGTAGGTCTTACGGAAGAAAATGTAAGAGATCTGCTGAAGCCGGTGAAGCTGCCATCTTCATTTTTCTTTAATGCAAATGCAGGTAAGTCATTCGTATTTGGTAAATATTATGTATTAATTACTGCTTCTGTAAACAACATTTTAAATAATAAGAGATATATTACCGGAGGATTCGAGCAGACAAGAGAAACAAAAGCTCCTGATTTTGCAACGGATTATTACAGTCCGGCTCCTTCTTTCGGGCCTAAGTATTGGTATACCCAAGGCCGTTCTTACTTTGTTAACTTACAATTTAGATTTTAATAAAAAATAAAAATAACATGAATAATATCGCAAAATTTTTAAAAACGACATTATTGGCAGCAGGTGTATTATCTGCAATGTCTTCATGCGTAAAAAATGATGAGTGGGAAACCCCGCCAATCGAATGTTCAAATAAATTTCCTGCCGCAACCATATCTATGGCAGACTTTGTAGCTCAATCTCCGGCAACGGGATATAAATTAATTACGACTGATCAAATATTTGACGGTTATATTATATCTTCCGACGAACAGGGTAACTTCTATAAAACGATTTCTTTTCAGGATAAAACATCGGATCCTACTGTAGGTTTACAAATTGAAGTCGATAAGGCCAGCAACTTTGCAGATTATCCTGTAGGTGCCCACATTAGAATCAATGCCAAAGGTTTACGTATAGGAAATGACAGAGGGACGATTAAACTGGGTTCTGAAGATCCTGTTTATGCAATAGGTAGAATTCCTCAGAATCTTGTAGGAAGATATGTGTCTGGTGTTTGTAACGGAAACGGACTGGATATTCAGACTATTGTTCCAAAACAGCTCACTTCATTAGCCGATGCTAAAAATGCAAACTTAATCAATACATTGGTGAGTGTACCGGACGTTCAGTTCAGTATTTCCGAGATATATCCTACAGTAAAAAAGTTTATCGATTATGATGCTGGAGGACAAGGCCTGGATACAGACAGGAATATTGAGGACAAACTTGGTAATACGGCGGTTATAAGAAATTCAGGTTTCTTTAAAACAGGTGGTGAATTACTTCCTACAGGAAGTGGAAATATTACTTTTGTGGTAAGCCGTTATAATTCCAGCTGGCAGATGCTGATCAGAAGTATTTCTGATATTAATTTCAAAGGAGCCAGAGTGGATGCCACGCCGCCGAAAGGAGGAACAGCCATCACCTATTCAGGTTCTTTCCTTGAAAACTTCGAAAGCTATTCGATAACGCCGGCCAACCTGGAAGTTTATCCTAAATATGTAAATGATGCGCTTTTAGGAAACAGATACTGGCAGCTGAAAACTTTCAGCAATAATAAATACATTCAATTGGGAGCAAACTCCGGAACAGGTCCTTATGTAACCTATTTCGCAGTTCCTGTAGACTTTACTGCTGCCAATACCCTGAAATTCGACGTCAACGTTGGATTCTGGAACGGTAATGCACTGAAGGTATACTATACAACCAATTACACGCCGCTTGGGGATATTACCCAGGCTACGAAAACAGACATCACGTCGTCATTCACAGTTCCGCAGACCCCAGTAAGCGGTTATGGAACATTAACGCCTGCCGGAACATACAGCTTCCCGGCTTCATTGACGGGTAACGGATTTATCTTGTTCGAATATACCGGAAACGGAAGCGGGGTAACTACCACCGTTCAGTTAGACAATATTCAGGTTCAATAAAAATACCCGGATATCTTAAATAAGAAGAAGACTGCCTGATAAAGGCAGTCTTTTTTAATAATATAACGTGATTCGACGATATTTGACTGACGTAATTTCGAGTAGATTTTGAAGAAATCGTATGAAGAAGTTGTTGAACTGCAAGCCAGAAGGCCTGCTTTACATGTTCTTGATACATTTTCTCCGCTGCGCTGCAAAAAACACTCAAACTGACGTTAAAATAACGTGAACTCGAAGAAAATCCGGATTAATAAGTTGAAAATGAAAGCTTAATGCGGGAAGTTTCTCTTGTCAGAAATACGATCAAAAGTATTGATGATCAAACGAAATCATTTGACTTTGACAAAGTTTTTCAAATATTAAAATTTAAATTGTTTTTCAAGTTCCCCACAGGGACGGCTTTTTACAGGATAGGATAAAATCCTGTCTGAATTAACCTTAATTTTATTTTTAAACTACTAAATACAAGTGAATAAGGTCGAATTCACGTTAAAATAAAAAACCACCGCAACTGCAGTGGTTTCAATTCATTTAAACGTTCTTTTAAAAAGATACTTCGTTCACTTCTTTTCCGCGTTGGAAATTCATTGTTTTCTGGCTTCCTTTGTAAGCGATATTAACGAGGTTAATCTGCTTGGGAAAAGTGCTCAGAAGAATCGTATTCTTTATTCTTAAGGTACTGATGTCTGAAACGCTTCCGGTTTCAAAATAGACCCATACTGTTTCTCCGCTTACCTGGCTTCCCGTGAAAGTAATGGTTTTGGGAACTCCGTTGACGTACACATCAAAATTGTTGTTTACATACTTTTTAACTTCTGCTTCAAATCCTGCCGTATTCGGGTTGATTTTTATGGCATCGGAAATATGATTTGTATTCATCTTTGTCGTGAACTTCAATGTTTTGCTTCCGTCGATATAATCCACTTTGGTCATTGAAGAGAAAAAGTCTACATACGTGAAACTCATTAACATAAAAAATGTTAAAATTCCTGATATAGATAAAATTTTTTTCATCTTAAAAAATAAATTTGCACTCATGGTCTTTATTTTAATCACAAATAATATGCCAACTAGAAATTGACATTAACGGAATATTTATCGTAGAAAGCTTTGATATGCGCCACCGCTTCGTCTGCCGTATCTACCACACGGTACAGATCCAGGTCTTCTTCATGGATCATTTTCTCTTTTAACAGCGTTGCTTTAAACCAATCCAGCAGGCCGCTCCAGAAATCAGAACCAACCAGAACGATCGGGAATTTCCCGATTTTATTGGTTTGAATTAAAGTCAATGCTTCCGTAAGCTCATCCAGGGTGCCGAATCCTCCGGGCATCACCACAAACCCCTGCGAATATTTTACAAACATCACTTTACGTACGAAAAAGTAATCGAAGTTCATGGAATAGGATCTGTTGATGTACGGATTGAAATGCTGCTCGAAAGGCAGGTCGATATTCAGTCCGATCGATTTTCCTTGGGCATTGAAAGCCCCTTTATTTCCTGCTTCCATAATCCCAGGCCCGCCACCGGTGATAATCCCGAATCCGATTTTGGTAATCTTTTCAGCAATCTCAACGGCCATTTCATAATATTTGCTTTCCGGCTTCAGCCTTGCCGAACCGAATATGGAAACGCAGGGGCCGATTTTTGCCAGCTTTTCATAACCGTCCACAAACTCAGCCATTACTTTGAACACCATCCAGCTGTCCTTCGTTACGGTTTCGTCCCAGGTTTTTTGTTTCAGGCTGTCATGCAGCCTGGTTTCATTAGCATCAAATTCGGGATTTATCAAACTTTCATCCCGGGTTCCTTCCATTCCCATTGCAAATTATTTAAAATGTTTTTCGGCTTCTGTCACGGATTCCGGTCTTCCTACATCAATCAGGATGCTGGTATGCACATAACCGTGAATAGATTCGGTCTGCATCAGATCCAGATACTCTTCCATAACAGAAAATTTGCCTTTTCTTTTTATTTTTTCAAAAATCACCGGATTAATGCAGTGAACACCGCTGAATGCCAGGGGTTTAAATCCTTTGTTGAATTCAGCCAGCCTCTGTTCGCCGGTCTGTACATTCAGCCAGCCTCTCAATACCAAATCATCGTTGAAAAGCAATTTTCTCGAACTCTCCCGGTCCGAGACGGCTAATGTAGCAAAATCTTTTATCTTTTTATGGTATTCTACAAAATCCGTGATGTTGATGTCAGTAAGAATATCGGCATTCATGATCAGGAAATCTTCACCGTGATCGAGAAATTTTCTGGCAAAAATTAAGCCGCCTCCCGTTTCCAGCAGTTCTGCGGATTCGTCTGAGATTTCAATTTTACACCCGAAATTGTCATTTTGCTTTAAAAAATCAACGATCTGATTTCCAAAATGATGAATATTAATGACAAAATCGGTTATTCCGAAATTTTTTAAATAGCGGATATTTCTTTCCAGAAGCGGAATGTCGTTTACTTTAGCCAATGCTTTCGGATGATGATCGGTAAAAGGTTTCAGCCGGGTACCTTTTCCTGCTGCAAAAATGAGAGCTTTCATATTTTATGGGTAAATAAGTAATGAGCAATGAGTAATTAGCGATAATTATAAAGTGTAATTAATAAAATTAAAATATTACCCATTACCTATTGCTCTTTACTCATATTAAGCTGGTGCTGCTCATCATGATGAAGGCTGATTTCAACCCGGGTGCCGTATTTTTCCTCAAGAAAATGAGCAGTCTTAATGGCAGCGTATACTGACCGGTGCTGGCCGCCTGTACACCCGAAGTTGATCTGAAGGTTTTCAAATTCCCGTTCCAGATAATTGTCGATGTTGATGGACACCAGGCTTTTGATCAGCTCTAAAAATTCAGGCATATCGGTTTTGGTTTCCAGGTATTCCTGAACGCCGGTGTCGTTTCCGGTCTGGATTTTATATTCTTCCACTCTTCCGGGGTTCAGGATTCCGCGGCAGTCAAACGTAAAGCCGCCACCGTTTCCGGTATTATCTTTTGGAATTCCTCCTTTCTTGTAGGAAAAGCTGTGTATATCAATATGTAGCATTTTTTAATTATTATTTTAAACTGTTAATTAGTCGCTTTTTTAATCGTTATTTTCGTCATTGACTGCATCGAAATAATATTCATCAATTGTAAGGAGGTATCTTCGATTTCCGTTAAAGTTTTGACTGAATCTTTCCATTGCTTCTCTAATACTATATTCAGATTCCTACGGAATGACAAGTCTATGTTTACTTTTAATTATGGTTTTGTCATTCCGTAGGAATCCCGACCCGAATCTTTACGTTGCCTCACCAGGTTGAGATTTCTGTGGGACGACAAGTTTGTATTTATTCAATTTATACTTAAAACTATCTTAACGGTTTAATATTTCTTCTATTTTAATCTTTGTCTTTTCCAGATTCAGCTGTTCAATCACTTTTTTAAGTTCGGGATAGTTCTTCATCTGATCCCATGTTTCTGCAAATGCCGTAAGGTTTTCAATCCCTTTTTCAAGGCTGGCAATAAAGTGCGGTTTCCTTTGGATCAGGCCTCTGAAGCCATAAGCTCCCAGCACCTGAAGAAACCTCATCATCTGAATCGGTTTTACCGAATTTTTTAGTTGGATCTTGATTTCCTGATCTTCAAACTGCTGAATGTAGAATGCCAGCATTTCATTTTTAAAATCCTCAGGAAAATTGGCTTTGGCCTGAAAAAGAAAAGAAATGACATCGTACATCAGCGGGCCTTTCATCGCCGACTGGTAATCGATAAAGGAAACTTCATCCTTTTCATTCACCATGATATTTCTGGACTGGAAATCACGGATCATTACCCCTTTCGGCTCCAGGTTTTCGATGAGGCTGACGATGCTCTTAAATTCTTTCAGCAGGGTCGATTTATGATATTCCGCCTCCAGGACATCTGCCACGAAATTTTTAAAGTAATACAGGTCATGGGTTACCGGAAGTTCATCATAACTTTCGTATTCAAAAGTTCTGGTGAAATCTATTTCATCTCGGGTTGAAACCTGTAGCCGGTAAAGTTGTTCCAGCGTCTGCCGCACTAAAGATTTCACGCGTTCCGAAAGGCCTTCCCCGGTAATGATATCAGAAAGCGTCTGCGCTCCCAGAAATTCCTGGATGTACATTTTCCGGTCTCCGGAAACGGCAAGAATTTTTGGCGTATTCAGCTTTAAACGGGAAAATACCTCCGAATAATACAGGAAACTTTCGTTCTCCCGGATGTTTTCGTTGCAGGTGACGATGTATTTTTCAGTTCCGGCTGCTGCCAGAAAATTAACCCTTGCAGAACCGCTTTGTGCCAAAGCAAGAAATTCAGAAGATAAGGTCTTTGTATAATTTTCAAAAAATTGTTGGGCGTGTCCGGAAATCATAGGTGAAACAAAGATAGTAATTTACGGTTAATTTCTATCTTTGCAGTATGCTAAAGGATTTCAAACCTGTTTTGGGTATTTTGCTGCGTTTCATCATCATTTACCTGGTGCTGCTATTTGCCTATCAGCTGTTCCTGAACCGCTTTCAGGAGAGCGGACTTGATCCCTTTTCCCGGATGATCGCGGAACAGGTGAGCGGTATTCAGAATTCCGCCGGCTTTCCTACGCAGTTGTACGACGACGTCAAGGGCGAACAGGTATGGTTTTACGTAAAACAGCAATACGTTACCCGGATGGTGGAAGGCTGTAATGCCGTATCGGTAATGATTCTTTTCGTCGCTTTTGTCTTTGCCTTTTATAAAGGCGCTAAAACATTTCTTTTTGCACTTGCCGGACTGGTCCTGCTGTATGTAATGAATCTGCTCCGGATTGTAGGTTTAAACATCGTAATGGCCGATTATAAGCAATACGGGAAAATTTCACATGATTTTATTTTTCCGGCGATCATTTACGGAACGGTAGTGGCCCTGTGGCTGATCTGGATTAAATTTTTTGCCCTGAAGAAATGAAAGTGCTCAGCTGGTTTTTAGTGGCCCTCGGAATATTGGGACTCATGGGCATCAGGATAATGGAAGATGATCTGTTCTATGATCCTTTTCTGGATTATTTCCACGAAGCCCGGAAGAACATTCCTTTTCCTTCTCTTGAATGGGGAAAATTAATTGCCGGTCATCTTTTCCGGTTTGCCCTGAACCTTTTTTTCTCCTGCCTGATTATTCATTTCTGGTTTAAAAACAGGCAATGGACCCTCCAGGGAGCCCTTTTAATATCGATTATCTTTCTGATGACCTTCCCGATTTATCTGTACTGCATTTATGACCGGTTCGATGTCGGATACCTCCTGTCCTTCTACATGCGGCGGTTTGTGATCCAGCCTCTGATCCTGCTGCTGATTATCCCGATGTTTTATTACCGGAAGCATCTGGAGAAAAAATAAATTTTATCTCAAAGGGATCTCATTAATTTTTTTAGTAAAACATTTCTTTTGCATAAATACTTTTAACTGAATTGGTAGGGTTTAATTAAATGTTGCAAAAACCTATCATGATTTGATGTGTTTTCGTTGCAAAATATATGAAAATTATATTTTAGTTTTGATCTGTATACTTAAAGATTAAATTTTTTTACACTCTTTTCTAAC